>Ga0307378_10003756_pt1 | contig 22049 bp, 13 predicted proteins | sample UN1MG_FD_202238 | JGI IMG/M metagenome (GOLD analysis project Ga0307378, IMG submission 202238) | Soil microbial communities from Risofladan, Vaasa, Finland - UN-1 | ecosystem: Environmental > Terrestrial > Soil > Coastal area > Acid sulfate soil | place: Finland: Risofladan, Vaasa | collected...
TTGTAACTATCCATATATTGTTGGCCGTTACTAGTATCACCCTCAGTGGCACTGTAATCAAATAATGTTTGTCCTGTAATAACTTGATAGTACTCCACATCTGATGGGAAATTATATTTTAAATCGCCATCAGTTCCCGTAATCTCATAAACAACCTGCAGTGTATTTAGACTACTGTCCATGTAGGTCATATTAATATAAGCTATACCGTTATTAAACGACGTTGTTCCTGATGTCGCACCTGAAACGTTAGGGTCTTTACTGTTTTCTATATTCTGAAAAGTTACAATAGAGCCTGGTGAATAAGACGATAAGGATGAAGAATCCATGACCATCATAATAACATTATCGGTATGTGATTTACCATTATTTGCCGGAAGACTCGGATTTACACTAACACCAATTTTATTAAACCCATCTTGTTGGTGATACTTTGCTTTCGCGTTAAACAAATTAAACTTTTCAGACATAGGTAAATCGTTTGAGAACATAACGTCAGGATACTGATTCCAATCTGCATCTGTGTATGGTGTCTTAGCATAGACCTCATCACGTGTATTTTTTTCATCCCATCCTGACATAACCATACCCATACCAAGAGCATACGCGTCATTCCAATTAGTACCGTTAGGAACTCTTTCAAGATTAGAAAAGAAATATGGTGTAGTAGTATCCGCCAATTGAGAGTAATTACCATCTATTTCAACAGTAGGTACCGTATCTGTATTCTGTCCAGCATCAACCTCAGCACAATCACACGCCGAGCAATCAGGATATGAAAGATTAGGTAACGATATCGCGGATAAAGGACAATCTCCTTTAATGGCGTTTTCATCCGTGTTAATTTTAGAAAGTTCTTTTGCTTTTGGGAGTAACAAGTTTATCGCAAATATTATAGCATTGATAATAGTTCCTAATACCTTATATACAAAATTACTTATAGCCTTTATGACTGGCCATATTAAACATATGACATGACCGATAATTACTAATGGAAATAGAAGTCGAGGAATAATTATTAAAAATATACTAGCCAAGAAAAAGATAAAATCAAAATTCTTAACACCGTCATTTACAGGGAACTTATTAACCTCCGTAGCACACTCATCATTTAACACCTCTTTAATACCCATAAAACGACCACGAGAACTTCCTCTTCGGTACCCATCTATTAGTTGAGCGGTAGTATAGACTTTATTGTATTTCATAGGATAGAAAAAGTCCTCACAATTAATCGCAGCATCCTTATCGGCATAATCACTCCAATCTAATGACATACCATAACTTCTTTGGAATTGCATATAATTGTAGTCGTATATCTCAAGAATAACATCTCCAGGAAATACTGTTGGTGTCTGTGTTTTTTTAACGGTGATGGTTATAGTACCTGAGGTTTTAAAATCCATCCATCGGTTAATCTGTTTTACACCATTAATGAATACCTCATATGATTCTACCCCACCATTAGCCGATTTAATTCTTACTGTTTTACCGTTAACACCTGCACTTATCGGTATGTTTTTAGTCTCAGTTGGGTTACTACTTGTAAAAGAAACCAGATAATCAAAAGTATCATTTTTATAATCTTCAGGTGGAGTGCCAGGGGTAACTGTAGTACCAGTCCACCCATATTCTCTAATCTGTGGTACCAAAAAATTAGCACGAATAATATCCCCCTTTATTGAAAATATTTGGTCTTTATTAAGTGCCTGTCCGTTTTCATCAGATTGATATTTAATTTTAAATCTATATTTACCACCCGTTGGAACTCCAACGCCAGTATCTTGGCTTATTACTTGTTCTCCAAACTCATTGGTTACAACATAATCTAAGTTCATCGGAACATCCGCAACGAACGCTCCGTCAGAATCGATAACTTTACCACCACTACCTAAATTGTATTGTTCTAAGATTGGGTCATCATTTTCATCAATACCCGTCGTTTGTCTAACTGCAATTATTTCACCTGGACCAGTAACTAAATTACATAACCCACCCTGTTTAATCTTTGGCTTACAGTTTTTCTTTAACATCTCACTATCATTACTAGAAAAGATGGAACCCATAAACACCGCAGTTGGCTCAATTTCAATACCTAAATCTCTAAGGTCAAAGTCTGAACGAGTAATACCAATATTACAAAGGTCTTCCTGACCCCAAAAAGAGGCGACATCAATAGTCTTTACCGAATTAATAATTTGGGGTAATGTGGCTAAATTTTCTGATGATTTAAAATTAGTACCATCAAATTGTTCTTCAACACCCATATTCATACGAATAAGGTCTTGAGGTCTTAATGAGAAACAACCCATATTAGATAGGTCTAAGTCCATAACTAATTGTTGGTCACCCAATGGAACCCCAACAATCATAAAGTCACCAGAATCGTTAGTTTTTACAGTATACTTATAATACTTCTCATATATCTCTAATACCTCATTACGGGTTAGGACATCCTCTCGAGTTGGGAAAGTACCTGTAGGTGTATGTCCACCATACTCTTGGTTATATGGAAGAAGATTATATCTATAACCATCTTCATTTTTCTCTACCGGCGTTTTATATGGATATAATGAGGAAATTATTGGATTTGATAAATCCATAGTTTCCACAGGAACAAAAACTGACACACGAGCGTTTGGTACCCCGTATCCACTATTAGCAACTACACGTCCAACTACCACTCCGTAGTCGGCGCAGAAGTCCGCATATAAATCTTCTTGTCTTAATTTAAGAGATAAGATTTCTAAAAAGTCAAAGTCTTGCTCAATCTTAAGTTGTATGTTTTGGTCGACACCTAACTTAGTTCGTATTCTGTATGATTTTGGCATATGATTTCCTTTATCAGATAAATAGTTATTTACCTAATTTTAAAATAGTTTATTAACTCTCTATGTAAATTGGTTATGAAAAATCTACCGTCTTAAGATTTTTAACCCTAACCTTAATGTCTTTTTCAGGGAATCTTATCTGATAAATCTGTGATGGCTCAGCAAAAATAGTATCGTCAACTAACTCGATTTGTTTCGTCGAGCTGTTAATATATCTTTGTGATGTTTCAGAAGATGAATATTGTCCACCAACTTTATTAATAATTATTATGTCTGTTACGTTAATAACACCAACAACATCTTGAATACGTCTACGAATTTCAGACACATTAACGTTCTCACCTAAATCTCTATCTAATGGTGACATAGCCGTAGATACCTCATCAATTATTTTAGTAATAACTTGTCCCTGATTTTGTGATGGCTCAACGACTACAGAAATATCATATTCTAAATCAATTACCTGAGCAACATTTACAGAAATATAATCATTAATCATTCGATAATTAGATAAATAATTCGCAACATTTTGTTTTAATGTATTAGAAACTGATTGTGTTAACCTACCATTCGCATCATAAGATAAAACATCAATATTAACTTTATTATCTTTTTCTGTAATGGCGACCTTTGCGGGTGAACCGTATTTACCAGGCATTTTCTTAACCAAGGCATTATAATCGTTAACGGTAACCGCCCTATTTTGTGCTGAGAAGTTATACGTAACCATATTTCTAACTTCCTCAATTGATGGTAAGTTAGAACCTCCAATGGCGGCTGTAACGTTATTAACTCTTAATGAGTTAACTGTTGTTTGGTTAATGTTTGCCGATGGACCGTTAACAAAGAAGTTAACCGTACCTATTTGGTTGATTGCATTTACACCTATATTTGATGCTGTACCACCACCCACTCTATATTGTACAAAAATTGTCGTGTTAGCCTGTACCGTTTTTCCTAAACCAATATTATTTTGGTAATCTTGTAATCTTAGTGGTGACCCTAATCTAGCAAATTCCGCTAATTGGTCATCAGGAGTTGTTGTACCACCACCAAATTGTACCCTTAAGAATCCTTCAGGAGTATATTCAGTTATGAAACGTCTTTCAGTTTCAACATACCTACCCACTTTAACTCCAGGCTTATCGGTTGGTTTCGTAGAATCCTCAATAAAAACCGTACTTTCAGCTAACGAATCAACCTCATACCACTTATTATTTACATTTAAGAAATCTGAATATGGTGGAGTTGATTGAAATGATGTACCATCTTTTTGAATTATAGAGGTCACGGCTAATACATTTTTTTCGGGTAAGAAAAACTCATAGAAAGGTCTAACATCACCATTACTAATAACTTTTTTAAAGACTTTTGTCAACCCATTAACCACAACCTCTCTTTTTGTGATAGTATAACTAGTTAAGGTATTATTACTATCGAAAACCGGTATTTTAGTTCTATTAGGATAACCTTCACTATTATATTGTGTTGCAAAGTTAATATCGTTTTGATTCTCAAAAACTTGACCAGCGCCTATAACCTGTGAACCCGCCCTCAAAATACCTAAATACCTTGAATCTTCTTGGTCACCGAATGCCGGTACCGTAATTGAAAAATTACACAAAGAAACAGAAGGTCTGTTACCCGGTATTTTTAAACCATACGTTCTTGCTATGTTAAATATTGAACTTTTTTGTTGTGCGTATTGTAGAATAGTTTCTTGAATACTTCTATCGATATGATAATGTAAGTTATCACCAATAGCCGCGTTTAGGTCCATTAATACTGAGAATACTGCAGCATCATTAAAGTTATCAATGAGCTCAGGATAATACTGTCTTGTATAATTTACTAACTCCTGTCTAAGACCTTCAAAGTCTCTTTCGGTATATGATATTTTTTTCTCAGCCATCTACTATTAAATATTGATAATTATGAAATCTTTTGATTGGAATGTGCTATCCGTTATTGTATAATCTATTCTTAATTTAGCAGTATACTCTTGTGTACCCATACCAGGTAGTCTATAAATATCACTAGTACCTAACAGTTCCATATTTAAATCCCCTTGGACACCTTCATCGTCAACATATGGTGTTATAACTATTTCATTAATAATTAAATTTGGAATGTATTTATCTACCGCATCTCTAATATCTGCCTTAATCGCTTCGAAAGTGGTACCATCCATTTGTTCAAAAATGAATTCATAAATACGTGTTCCAAAATCGGGTAAATAATACCTACTACCCTTCCGAGTTAATATAAGATGAAGCAAGTCTGTCCTTATCTCTTCGTCCGTTGTGGGTGAAAGAGAAAGGTACTTACCAATTCTACTATCTTGGAAAGGAAAATTTATTCCATATGTTTTACCATCTGCCATTATCTATAAATATATTAACACTTTAAATTATAAAAAAAAGAGGACCGAAGTCCTCTTTTATCTTTATCGTTTGTTAATTTTAAGAATTAACCCTCACATGCTACGCAATTTAAGTCGTTTAGTCCTAACTTTTTTCTTGCAAATGCCTGAGCCGAATTCATCGAATGTTGATAGTATAATGTCTTAACACCTAACTGCCATGCCTCAATAAGAAGTTTGTTAACATCTTTGGTTGGCATATCAGGTGATATCATTAAGTTTAGTGACTGAGATTGGTCAATATATGACTGACGTACCGCAGCTTGATTAATAATTGAAGATTGGTTAATCTCGGCAAATGTTCTAAACACATCCTTTTGTTCATCACTTAGGAAATCCAAATGTTGTACTGAACCATCCGCTTTCTTAATACTATTCCAAACCTCTTTATTATTTTTACCCATATCACTTAACAATTTTTTAAGTACAGGATTTTTAATAGTAACCTTCATCTTAGCAACATCTTTCACATAACAGTTAGACCAAATAGGTTCAATTGATTGAGAAACTTGACCAAGGATAAAAGCTGACGATGTTGTTGGTGCGACTGCGTTTAAAGTAACATTTCTTCTACCATAACCCTTTAGGTATTCTGGTTCACCAAACATACTTGCCAATTTCTCAGACGCTTTGTAAGATTTTTCTTTAATGTGTTTGAATACCTCAACATTAAGTCTCGCAGTATCTCTAGTATCAAAAGCCAATCCTTTAGATTGAAGTAATGAATGCCATCCTAATACCCCTAAACCCAACGCTCTTTGTCTCTTAGCGAAGTTGTAGGCTTTTTCCATATAGAAAAATGCCATTTTACCTTCACGAGTACCGTTATCTCTTAAGTCTTCTAATTTAGTTAATAGTTCAGTCACGACAACATCTAAGAACATAGTCATAACCTCAACCGCATCGGTATCTTTCCACTCATCATAGTGAAGTACATTCATTGATGATAGTACACATACGAACGATTCTTCATCTGAATTATGTAATGCAATCTCTGAACATAAGTTTGAGTTATTAATGGTCGCCCCTTTGTCTTTATATACGTCTACAGTGTTATTGTTAGTCGTGTCATGAAACATGATATAAGGATAACCAATCTCGCCTCGTCTTTGTATTACTTTAGCCCAAATATCTCTTTTCTCTTCATCACCAGCAATCATTTCATTCATGAAATCATCGGTAACCGTAACGGCATGTGTTAAATTTTGGATTGCAGAACCTTCAGTACCTATTTCTAAGAACTCCATAATGTCTGGATGTTCAACAGGTAAATACGGTGAGAAACGACCTCTTCGTGTCGACCCTTGTGATATGTTATCTACAACACTCTCAAAAAGATTCATAAAATGTACCGCACCAGGTGCAAGTCCGTTGTCTGTTATTTCGGCTCCACGGTGTCTGATATTACCAAAGTATCCTGATGTTCCTCCACCCATTTTAGACATCTCTCCAACCTCTGCTTGAGTATACAGAATTGATTCAATATTGTCACTGATGTTAGAACCAAAACAACTTACAGGTAGACCTCTCTTTTTTCCAAAGTTAGCCCATACAGGTGAAGATAGTGAATACCACCCTTTACCCATATAGTCATAAAATTTATCAGAGAAACCTTCAACACCTAAAAGTTTTTCTGCGTGGTCCGCAATGGTTCTAATTCTTTCTAAAGGTTCTTCACCCTCACTTAAGTACCCTCTACGTAAAAAGGTAATGGATTCTTTATTAATCCAATCAAATGGTTTTTTATTGTTCATTATATTTTAATTTTTTTAGAATAAATCGTTCGATGTGATTGATTTAGATTTCTTACTATAGTTAATACTTCTCTTATTAAAGAAATCCGTGTGTTTTGTTGTTAGAATTTCATCGTCAAACCACTCAGTAGTTTCCAAAAGAGTTTTATTGATTTCGAAAATACTATCAATACCAATAGAGTTTAATGATACGTTAAACCTATGTTTAATAAATTCCATTGTCTGATTTTTAGTAAGGAAATCTAAATCTCCCTCTTCAAAAATCCAATCAACAATTTCAGATTCCGCTTCATATGCCTCCATAGTTGCTACGATTAAATCCTCCTTTAATTCTTTTGACCACCAACTTGGGTTTTCATCTTTAATTAAATTAACAAGGTCAAACCCAAATCCCGCATGTATATTCTCCTCTTTTGATGTCGCTTCAACAGCATTACTAATACCTTTCAACATGTTCTTATGTTTGTTAAATGACATAATAACTAAAAATTGTGAGAATAATGATACGTTCTCAACAAACATAGAGAATAATACAATCGACTCAAAGTATTCTTTGTTTTCTACTGCCTTTGAGTTTGTGATAGATTTTTCTAAATACTTAATTCTTTTACGAATGGCAGGAACTTGTAACAATGTCTCAAACTCTCCGTTAAGTCCTAATAGTTGTACTAAGTGTGAATATGCGTCCGCATGTCTAACCTCAGACTCGGCAAACGTTGCTCCAACATTACCAATTTCAGGTTTTGGCATTCTTTTGTATATGTCCCCCCAAAAGGATTTAACCGCAATCTCAATTTGTGATATTGCTAACATTGCTCTTTTAACTGCAGTTCTTTCTTTCTTATCAAGATTTACTTTAAAGTCCTGAATATCTGAGGTATAGTTAAATTCCGTATGTACCCAATATGAATGTCTGATAGCATCAACATACTCATTTAGATTTGGATATTCGTAAGGTTTTAAGTTCGTTCTCTTTGTGAAGATATTTGGACTATTATCCTTACGGTAAATGATATATTCTTTAGCAACATCATTAAGACCGTTATCCATAAGTTTGTTTTCAACCATATCGTGTATTTCATCGACGTGAGGAACTCTATCAGGGTCACCTCTGAAAATTCCTTTTCTTGTGAGTCTTGCGATTTTATCCGCCATCTCGTCATCGACATTTCCAACGCTATCCATAGCCTTTAATACAGCGTATTTTACTTTTTCAGATTGAAATATTACTTTCTCCCCACTTCTCTTAATCACATAGTTAATCTCTTTATTACTCATACTATAAATTGGTTTTTTTAATTATATTTGATTTTTCTGACCTTCTCTCTGTTGTCTTTTCGCCAACAAATCTTTAATACGGTCACGATTTCTCTCTTCTTTTTGTTCTTCGACACCCAATAGTGTCATACTTTGTTCGGTATCAATAACCAACATTTCGTTGTCATACTTACAGTTTTCGAAAACTACCCCGTCAGGTCCAATTCTTGATTTAGTAATTGCAATAGTTGCCAATTTCATATCTTTTTGTTGTAGAGATTTTGCAACTGAAACAATTACGTGACCAACTTGAGCTTTCTTAATTGAACCACCCATTTGGTCGGTAGTCACCACTTCCGCAGAAATAGATGAACGGTTACCTTGGGTTGCAGTCCATCCAACCATATCCAATTCGTGACACATAGCCTCAAAACCTCTCATTACCGAACCTTCCGCTTTCCATTCATCACCTAAGTTTTTGTCAGGAGTAACACAGTCAATATAGTCTAAAACTATCATATCAAGTTTATTTCCCTCGGCAATCATTTTACGAATCTGATTTTTGATTTGATTCATAGTCAGAGTATCTGAAGGTAACTTTTTAAGTGTTAACCTATTTTTGGTGGTTTCTTTAATTACTCTAACTTTTTCCATCACCTCGTCCCTACGACCTGATAAGTTATCTGGAGCAATACCTGTCCATAAAGTAAAATGTTTACGTTGGATAATCTTTGGGTTGTCCTCAAAGAAAACCTGTAATACACTGTAACCTAAATTGAATGCGTTATTAGCAATTTTCGTTAAGAATGTCGTTTTACCAACACCTGTCGGAGCTAATATTACACCAATCTCACCTTTAGCTAAACCACCCTTTAGAAGGTTGTCAATTCCTGGTACTCCCATTGGTATTGGGTGACGATAATCATCATCTAATACTTCATCTAAGTTTGAGAATACATCCGCAGTTCCAGCGTCGACTTCACCCACTTGGAGAGCCTCACGAACCATTTCTTCTAAGTGGTCGTAAGATTCAAAATCCCCCTTGTCAATAATTTTTTGAGCTTTAGTCATAACCTTCTGAAGTTCTTGTTGTTTACAGAACTTTAAAGACTTTTCTTGTACGAATGTGGAACCTTCCACTGGAGCCTCTTTTACCTCTGACAACATATCCAAGACCATTTTTTGAGCCATAGGTGATGTTATTTCACTTTTTGTAAGTTGTTCTAAAGTTGAAAATGTCGGAGCGTGGTCGTACTTCATATAGTACTCCTTCGTCATCTGCATTATCAATTTGAAATATTGATTATCGAAGTATTTGGGGTCCATTACATCCACAATAGAATTGGCGAAGTCTTTATCGACTACGATGTTATTTAATAGCTGTATTTGGAATGAGTTACCTAAGTAACCGAAGTTGATTTCTTTCGACATGTCAATAAAATTTCTTTAAGGTAAAATATAAATATGGTTAAGATAACTGATAATCCATATAGGTGTTAGATAAATTTTCCTCTGAGAAAATCTCTGTCAAGGTCCGAAGCACACTTTTTAGTTGCGGACGCACATCTACGGTGTATCTTATCTTAGGTGGGAAAACTTTTGCGTCAATAATTTTATGACAAATTATTTCATCACCTAATTTAATATAGATGTTAAAGTGTTCAGGACCATCAGTATTTGAGGTATCCAAAATTGTTGGGTCCATCTGAATTTGTCCGTAATTATCCAACATATACACCAATGTTTTCTCCTTAAGATTCTCTGTTAAGACTTCAGTTATCTCATTAACTTTTTGAATCATCTCGTAACTTTTACGAGCTTTTGGGTTGTACCCTCTCACGTTAAAATAACGTTGTACAACGAAGTTGTCATTTAATGTAAGAAGGAATTCCATCTTAGTCACATCATTTTGCTCTTTCATAATTTTAATTTTAATGTTTGTTTTTAAATCGTTTTTTTTCTTTTCTTGTCAGTTTTAAAAATGGTTGTAAAAATTCTACCCAAGCATCATCTTGTTTAGGTAGGTATTTGAAGATGCCATCTTTGTCCATCATCCTCATAAGATTTTGGTATCCTCTTCCATCGGGGTCGAGCTCCTCTTGGTAATAATCTTCAACTTCACGTTTTCCTTCGTCATTTATTAATGGTGAGGACAAATCTACGAGTTTTTTATTGATATCGAAGAATCTTTTCCCTAAAACCCCTCGTTTTGTTTTACCATCTATAATACTTCTCAGAACTTTACGTTTGTCACCACCTTCGATTAACTCTTCAGTACAACGTATAATATCGTTAACAGACACTACATTGTCCAACGCATCGGGAAATAACTTAGCAAATGTTTTCTCACCCAACAAATATATTCCGTCAATATTGTCAGACTTGTCCCCTGACATTATCTTAAACATTGCGATGTTGTTATGAGGTATAGAAATATCCTTTAAAGGTATCAAATCTCCCTTCTGGTAATACGCTCTATGTATTGGGGAGTATACCCCCACATTGTCCGAGATAAGCTGTGTAAGGTCTTTATCTGATGAAAATATAGTTTTGTTTTCGTCAACTGAAATTTGACAATAATATGCGATTGCATCATCAGCCTCACAGTTATCTATCGTTACCTGACGGATAAACATATCCTCCAAATATTGTTGAACCCTCGACATTTGCCATTCAAATGAAATCTTCTTAGCTTCATTCATGTCACTCTTACGATTCATCTTGTATTCAGAGAATAACTCCCTTCTTTGGTCTGAGTTATTTTTACTATCCCAAAATACAATTACCTTATCATAATTGTGTTCCAATAAAAATTTCTTGAGTGTGTTGACGAAGTGAAAAATTCCACCAATATGATTACCATTATGGTAGAATTCCCTCACACCGTGAAATCCAATCTTAATTAAATTATTTCCGTCAACTAATAATGTATTTGTCAAAGTACCTTCTTTAGAGGGTTACACATCTTCTTTTACATCTTCTAACTTAAAGTCACCATCCGCACCTATAACTTCTTTCCAATACTCTGATTGTTCTGACTTATAAGTTTCAATTGATTTCTTTTCTTCTACAGCTTCTTTTCCTGCCAAGAACCCGTGAGGAGTTACAATGATTTTTCCATCTTCATACCCCAAACCATTAATGTGGTTTTTCATAACCGACACCTTTGTTCTTACAGCGAATTTAACTTTTCGTTTGTCTTTGACCGCAGCAATCTTATTTGTTCCTGCGTTTTTCTGATTACCAAATAAGAAAACTAAAGATGAGTTTAACCATATCGCTTCATCACCTTTTGCTTTAATCTTTGGTTGTCCAAATGGATTATCAGGTAACTCAACCCAAGGTTGATTAACAATCACTAATGTGTTTTCATATTTTGAATCCGATTTTCTCGAACCTGAAATACGTTGGTTGATACCCATACCTATCTTATCCGCCAATGTTGCCGCGTTGTGTTGTTTACCACCCTTACCGTCAAAAGTCATCTTACACGGTACAGAACCAACAGAATCCCATAAGAACAATAAGTCGTAATCCAACTCACCTTTTTGCTGAGCATCTAATAACTCATTAATATAGTCCGTAATTTGTTCTATATATGAGAAGTTATTATTGAAAAGGAAAAATCCATCCCATTCTAATTCTCCTGTTTCTTCGTCAACAACCTCCTCACATTCAAAGTCCATTATTTTAGCATGGTCAAATGACCATTTTTGCTCCGTAATAATGAATACAGGTAGAATACCTTTCTTTTGTGCATCAACTGCCGCCTTTACTAAGGCTGTCGTCTTTCCAGTGTCCGAATGACCTAAGAACATATTTAAATGTCCAATTGCGGGTCCCGGTAAACCAACGGCATCCAAGAATGCATCACCCAAATCAAAAAATCTTTGGGGTTTGTACTTTGCTGAAGTAGAGTACTTCTTCTTCAACGAACTAAAATCTTTTTTCTTAATTGCCATATTGATTAAATAATAAAGATGGTGCAGACATCGCCTGCACCATCATGTTAGTTTTTATTAAAACGGTAAGTCTTCGTCAATATCCATATCCGATTGTTTGTCAGACGTTGGACTCTCCGTAGTTTCAGATGAACCACCTAAGGTCATTTCAGAACTCTCACTGTTACCGTAAACATACTTTTTCAACTCTGTATCCCAAACAGGTGTTTCACCTCTTGAAATAGCCTCTAAATACTCTACAGGTTTTTGTGCGTAAACTTCACTCCAAGTTAACTCATCATCCATCCATTCTTTCATCTGTGCAGGTTCAGAGTGAAGTGGTGTTGGGTCATCATACATAATAGTCTTAACTACCGTGTACTCAATACCTGAAGGTGTCTTAGACTTAGATAAGTCAACAATTAAGTCACGACCTTCTTTTGCATCTGTAATGTCACCTTTTTGTCTCCAAATTGGAATAATTTTGTCAAGGATACCTTCTTGCTTGTAGTTGTCCTTAAATCTCCAAAACTTAACTCCGTCACCTTCTTCATCACGGTCAACAAGTTTTACGATGTAAAACTTACGTGGACGATATTGACGAGCCAATTCTTTGTCAGACTCTTTACCTGTCGACATCAACTCTTCATAAACCTCAGTAAGGGGTGAACGTTCACCGTCATTCTTTCCTGGGTCGTAAAGTTTAGTCCATTTACCGTCAACCTGAACTTCGTGATACCATACCTCTTTAAAAGGTGATGAACCATCTGGTGTTGGAAGGATACGGATTACTTTTTGACCTGCTTTGGTCCCTTTAGGTAGATACGTTGTAAAGTATCTTTTTAACCTGTCTTCTTGCGAGATTTTAGTCCCACCACCCGTGTTTTGGGTGTTTTTTTCGTACTGTGATAACACAGCGTCTAATGCATTTGCCATAATTTTTCTTTTTTTTCTCTGTTAATGTTTCTCTTAAACTCATTAGTAAATATAGTCAATTAGTCTACAAAGTCAAATCATATATAAATAAAAAGACCACTCAAATGAGTGGCCTTATTATAATCGTAAATTTTATATTTGTCAAATATTATTCTTTGTCTTCGAAGGGTACGTTAAAAGATTTTCTAACGTCAGTGTCAGAATAATTTTCAACTTCATCAGAAGTTAAGACATACTCATTTTTACCGGTTGCTTCCATATCACTCTCTTTATCTGAAAAGAAATCTGATAATTTTTGACTGTAAGGATAACTATCTAAACTTCTTAACTGTAGTTTCTCTTCAGGAGATTTTTGACGATACTTTTCAACTTTAGCTTCAATATCATTAATCTTTGTGAATATTTGGTCCATCTGAGATAATTTAGATTCTAAGTCAGATAATTTCTCAAACATAGTATCCATATACTCATCTTGCTTATCACTAATTTGATTTTGCTTAGTCACTAAATCAGTAATATCCAATTCTTCAGTATCACTTGATACGTCTGCAGACTCAACATTACCCTCGTCACTAACTTTTTCAACCTCAGGGTCAGTCTCAACATTGACAGGTTCTGAAATTTCTTCAGCTCCCATGTCATCTGTTGGTGCACCCATCGGGTCAGCATCAAGAGGTGCCTCTTGTTCTGTTATGTATTTGTTGATAGAATTATATCTACCTAACTCTTCTAAAATTTTCTTATCGATTGCCATAATCTTTTATATTAACCATTCAATAGAGTTTTCACTCCATGTGGTGTTTCAACTTTTAATGTTCGATTAACTTTCATAGTGTTATCTACTCTTTCAATCAAACCGTCTCTTATACTAACAGTATAACAGTCTCCTGTGTCTAAGTCACAAACTTCTTTGTAACCATTTCCGGCGTCCTTTTCAGTAATTCTTGTGTCTTTTGCAAGATACTGGTCTAATAAATTTTTAACATTCATAGTATTAGTTTTTATTATAAATATATCGTTATGTGTAAATTACTTAAAAACCCTTTGCCTTAGCCAAAATAATAACCTTTTTATAAATACTAGTCGCGGTTACAATTTTTTTATTATAGTCCTTGTATAGTTTAGTTCCTGGTTTTAACACGGATTTTATATTATCTATCCCACCTGCTCTAAATCCAAGACCAGTATTCCAAAAACCAAACCACATTAATGCGTAAACCTGAGCTAATTCATTATCGGTAGGATTCTGGCTCCCATTAGATACAAACGTTATTAATTCTGTTATCGCACCCTTTGAACCTTCCATTCTAATCGTGATTCCATTTAACCCGTCCTTGAGTGAGTCAAAAGCAAATGAAGGTCTATAAGTTTTATTACCATTTGAATCTGTATCTGAAACTTTTAAACAAGTCTGACCAACAGCACGACTAATCAAGGCTGATGCCCATTTATTATCACTATGCATACCAACACAATTATAATTATAAGCGTTCACAAAATTACCATCACCTTGTTCGATTCTTGGTGCTCCAGCAATTATTCGTCTAATATCGTTAGTACTACCTAATTGTTTAGCCGTCGATAGTACCTCATTAACCGGAATTGTTTGTTCGGTTACTTTCAAATATGGTAAGTCAGGATGTTTTGATTTTCCTTGACACTTACCCTCACCTTGATTTGTAGTATTACTCGCAATACCGCTTTGATTATTATTTTCTGTACTTCCAGTATCTCCACCCTGACTATTTGTTTGAACTTTTCTAGGTTTTTTATACTTACGTATTAAATCTCGGTTAACACTCATCATTAAGTTATCCACCGATGGGAATGAGAATTTAGATATTCTAACACCTGAAAATGTGGTTAAGAAATTAGTAGGTGTAATATTATGTGTTACATCTGTAATCCAATAAGGACCGGTAAACATTGGAACATACCTCAAATTAAAATACATCGAGGGCTGAATCATAACATTACCCATAGATATTACATCACAAGTATAACTTCTTGACTTATAAATATTGAAAAGTGATGTTGATTGTTGCATCGCCTTTTGTCCTTTAGCCTGATTTGCCATATCCGTCAATATTGTAAAAGTTTCAGAAGTGTCTTTATATTGTGCCTGGTCTAAGGTTACCGATTGGAACATATTTTGGTTTTGTATTCCAAAATCCACATTAAAGGCAACAACTTTATTAGATAGTCCCCAATCAGTTTTATTTGTTTGATTTTCCCTTAATGGGTTATCTGACTTTCGTAAATCAAATGAATCGGACCTAAATCTATAATCCGTATTTTCTTTATGGTCGAGGTGTTCAGACACTTTATCAGTGTATAAACATAAAAACTTTGGTCTTGTTTTACGGGTATCAACCTCTAAGAATGTACCGAAAGCATCAGAGGCACTAGTGTTACTATTTTCAGTTGGTGTAGAGTTTTTAGTCGTTTCAGGTATACCATAAAAGTTAGTGTATGTTGGTAACGCCATAAAAATGAAGTTATTTTCCTGTAACAGATAACCAATCATTCCATATATGGATTGCTTTTGATTTCTAGGTGTTAAGTGAGCGGCAAGGGCACTAATACTAACAATTATTTTATCTCCAATATTTCTATTTGCCCTATCAAAAAATAAAAAGTCCTCAAATAATGTTCTATTTTGGAAATCTCCACCGGCAATCCACTTATCGTTTAATACTTTAAATGTCTCATACAATTCTAATTTAGCGACATCACCATTTAAGGCACTTCTCTTATTTTCTTGTTCCTCAGTAACTTCGGGTAATCTACGATTAAGATATTGAAATATGTGGTTTTGTATATTTGATTGATACTTGTTTAAAGATTCGATATAAGTGTTAAATGTGTTATAAAAATCTGTAGGTGTTAAGGTATCGTCTTTAAGTTTTTCACTAGCATATATTTGAATCACTTTAGAAAGTCGTTGTACATTTTCTGCCGTGAATTCAACATCTAAATCAACGAAGAAATCTGTTAAGTACGAACCGTTATCAGAGTATATTAAATTAGTATTTTTATATTCACCAATGTTAAGATACATGGCCTCCCAAGCGTCAGAATTTATACTAATACTTTGAGCATATGTGATTGTTCCTCCGTTCGTTGGTAAGGTATTCGATACGTAGTTTCCAAAATTAATTTTATCGACCGGATTAAATCCCGCATTTGTTGAAAATGAGCCCCAAACTCTTCTATCAAAATTTCCAGGGTTACCTTGTTTAAATATTGATTTCTGACTTAAGAAAGTATTCATTCCGGTTGTAAAATCTTTAAGTTGTACTTTTGCGATTTCTAAACCATTATCGTCTTCATTTCCTGTTAATGGTGGTCGTGTAACAATAAACAAACTTTTTAAGGTTTCTCTTAAGTTAAAGTTTTTTAATATGTCAGTATCGTCCGCTGGTGGTTCAAAGGATAACGGTGTCGATATTTCGGCACTTCCCCCTTCATTCAGGTGGTCACAATATCTTAAGAATTTAGACTCAAATAAGTCCATAATCTCTTTAGAAAATACAGATAATATCTCTTCAATATTTGCATACTCGGAAGTTGAGGATAAATTAAATGATTGTTGAGTAGTTGAACCACTATCAATTATTTTAATATATTCATTATAGGCTGGCTTAACAATTAAAGAATTATCATAATACCCATAGTGACCTGCTCCCCATAATGTTCTTACCGAACCATCATAAAGTGTTTGGTCAACAGGAGCACCATCAACAATTCCCGCAACATTTCTTTTTTCTAAACCATATTGCGAAAAGTTTAACCCTCCAACCGAAGGAAATACTATAACCTCATCTGACTGATTAAGACTAAAAATGTCAGGTTTGTCATAGTAAGTATACCAGCTATTAATACCGATAGTCTTATTTGGTTGTGAAGGTATTTGTCCCGAGGTAAAATTAACCATCGCATTGTTTGGTGAACCCATTCTTAATCCACCTCCAAAAAATCCAGTCTCACCATTATATGCCTTTTGCCAATCATTTTCAGTACCTCCCGATGAAATAATATCTTCGTATCCAAAATAATTTGATACTGAATTTATAACTTTTGGATATAGACCGACATTAACTCTACCTAAATTTACATTAGGGATTGTTAATCCTATGGAATTTTGTTCATAATTATAACGTCTACCATCAATTCTTTTAACCGTATATTCTGTCGACGAATCTTCATAAATTGGGTCATATAATTTTTCTTGGTCAATCGGTTTCCAAACGTCATCTAATATATCAATACCATCTTGGTGATATTTTTTATATCTGTGCCATATAGAACCCATTTTATAAACCCATGCGTCGGGTACTTTGTGTAACGCAGCAAATTTATTAAATGTTGCCGCAGCAAAATCTCCGTTTAAAAACTTTTCTCTAAGCGTTATTATCGGTAATGAATTTAGGAAAATATATCCTAACGCAGCATATGGATTATCGTCACCATTCTTTTCTTTATCGACCCCATCAACAAGGGCGTTAGTAAAATATGGGGTATTCAATAAAGATAGGTTTTGTATCTTACTAGTGTTACCTTTAAAGTCCGCACCGTAGTCAAGTTTACCTTCACTAACAGAATATAGATTTCCATTAACTTTAGTTTGAAATCCAAGTTTCAATGTTTCGGCAGTCGTCCCGTTTACAGTAATATTAGTATTAAGTAACCATTCGGTCGGCATTGATGGTGTATAGTTATAGGTTTCAAACGATTTACTATCAAATGACGTTATACACTTCTTTGTTTCCGCAAAGAAATATGAACCCGTGGTATCATTAAAATCTTCAGGCGTGTTATAACTATTACCATTTGCCATATTTGACTTTAACCAACTCTGTGAGGTAAATGGATATACATCAACTAAAGATAAATCATTTGTTTGACCATCTTTTAAGAATGTTTGTAATTTTTCTTGACTTTCTTGGGCTAAATCAATATCAGGTGAGTCCCACCATGTATTAAGAGGATATAATCCAAATGAATTTTCCGCGTAATTTCTAATATAGTTTGTTGTATAATTATCCCTAATATGTAGGTTCCAACTAGGTCCGTTTCCACCATTAGATATATTCTGTAATAGTGACTCAAACGTGTTAAAGTTTAATTTATATTGTTTAAGTTTCAGTTGTAAAAATGGGTCTGATTTAATAGACTCCATTATTGTTGACGCTTCAAAATCACCAAATACTGAATATAAATCTTGTCTACTCTGATTACCACGGAATACATTTGAATAGTTAGACATCAAATAGGTTCTTTCCCATAACTCATATAGAAATGGAACTTCCGATAAATTTGAATATGGTATTATATCATACGGATACTCAACAGGTGTCGCACCAATAAAGTTGGCTTGTTCTTTTTGATTCTTGGGCTCGTCACTTACCGGTTCCTCTTCTCTTTGGAGTTGTCCTTTAATGTATTGTTCCACAAATTCAACCTCAGGCCACTTATCTGTCATATAAGCTTTCGTCTTAGATGATATTAACGGGTCTCCAATATACTTAACCACATATTTTTCATTTCCACCGTCATCTAATTCTTTTTCAAAGTATTGTGGCCACGGATAAATAAAACGGTTGTTAGCCGATGAACCGTTATCCACCATATCTTTAGAATCAACAGCATCAGAACCTCCAGGTAGCACCTGTAGTCTGATTGGGTCATCTTTAATATTCCAAGCGTTTCTATGGACATCATCCATCAATCTATAAAACGCATCAACATTAGCCATCAAATATGCCATCACATTTCTAATTGTAGGTCTAAATCCTAAACCTCCATCAGGATTTTCTATCTTTTGTGCCAACGCATCTGACAACGCTTTTTCAATATCCTCTGCAGTCTTATTAAATTTGTCCTCTAAGGTTGAAAATCTTTTTAAGAAACTGTTTTTAGCATAATTTGAACTTTCATAAACATTACCGTAGTTAAAGAAATAGGTAGACTCCGTTCTTGGCTCTAAAGTTTTTGCATCAATAACCGTTTCAGTTAACGCAAACTCTAACATAAGGCTAGTTTTAAACGCATTTAATTCCGTTGCGGTTGGTACCGAACCCTTTTGTAATATAAACGTTTTTTCAAAATCGATATTTTCTGGGTCTAAATCGTATAAGATGTCTGACAATTCAAATTGGAATGCTTGAGATGACGATATTGAACTACCTCTTTCAGTTTTTATACTTTTAATCTTAAAACTACCGTTCTTACCGAAAGTTACATTATCATTTAGTTCTTCATTATATTTTTCAAATAAAGATTCAAGTTCGTTAACCGCAGCTTCTCTTTTTGTCTTATCGGACCTTAAAGTCTTTTTAAGAACATAATAGATGTCACCATTTTGACTAACAAAACGAGATAAAGGGTCAATAGATTTTTTAAACCAAGTCCCATTGGTAAATAATGAAACGTCATCTCGGTATGTAATCAATGAGGTTCGATACTCATCAATATCATTTAATACTGTTAAATCTTCCTCTTGGAATGTTTCGGTTATAAACGCTTCAATACCTGATAAACGAGAGGATAATTGAGATAACGTTAGTACTGGTAAGTCGTTATCTATTAATCCCTCATTCTTATAATATTTGAATACTTCTTCAATTTTTTTATATCCACGTGTAACCGTAACTCTCTGATATGATTCATAATCGGATGTTATATTATCCGTTCCCGTCGCAGTTTGAGTATTATTTTCAATCGCAAACGTTGATTCATACATATGTGGAAGAGCAAATAACGTTCCCAAAGGAAGGTCGGATAATATTGCGGCAGTTCTACCAATAAAACTTAATGATATTCTATAGTTCCCATCTGAAGGGTCAAACCTGGCATTAAAACTTTTTAACATTAATTCATAACGAACCGCCTTACCGTAATAACCTTTAACCGTTAAAAAAAACAAAGGGTATGGTAATTGCATAAACGCAGAATATGGCGAATTTTCACCTTGTTCAAATAAAGTTCTTCCTTGAACATCTGTAAGTTCAATCTGTACTTGAGGTATAAATGAGGATGAGTTGGATATTTTAATACTTGTGATACCTAAAAGTTGGGTATCCATTGTGTTCCTAACGTTTCTTATGTATCTTTTATTAGTTCCTGAACCCTGTGTCGTTTCTTGTGATTGGTTGACTCCACCACCATTTAAACTATCTTGACCTGTAAATTGTTCGGTCCATGAACTATCTAAATATTGCTTACCTTGTGGTTTTAAGAAATTCACCTTACCGTCTTCCGTCCCACCAAAATTAGCAATTTCTAAATTTGTCGCTTTCTCATCAAAGTTAACGCCTGCGGCTAATTTTGTTCTTGGTATCATTCTAGCCTCTAAATTGGCATACATAACCAAATTTTCGTGCTCAACCAAACGGTCAGTTACGATACCATCAGGACCCTCAACTTTATTAGGGTCAACCAATATTACGTTATCGTATTGTGAATCTATAGCAATCTTTTCACTTGCAAAATAATTTCTGAAATCTTTCTTAACGGCCATAATAATAGAAGTGTGTGTCTACAGCATTTTTATAATCTTGTAACGATTGAATCAACGGAAACGGAACTATCAAAACAGTACCATCTGGAATCTTACTTTCCATACCACCATATTGTGGATTTGCCATTTGAATCAACCAACCAAAATATGGGGTTTGGTAGAATTCTTGACTAATTTTATCAAGTCTACTCATCCCCGCTCTATAAACATACCTCTTATCTGAAGTTTTTGAAGGCAAAACAACATTTGGAACTATAGTTTGTTTTCCATCAACTAAAAAATTCTGATATCTATCGTAGTATCTCATTAGTCTAACTTAACTTTTCCATTCCATTTATTTCTTTGACCCTCATTTAAACCACTATATAAATCCTTTAATAGTTTTTTCTTAGATAATCCCGGTGTCTTATCATATTCAAAAGTAAAATGTCTACTTTTACCTTTAGTGTACGGCTCATAAGTATTGAACTTTTGTTGTAGTTCAGAATCTTCATTCTCTTTAAATTTAGCATCCATAAGATTTTTTTGTTCAAGATATTGTGAATTCAACAAATCAAAATTTCTATTAATTTCAGCAACCCACGTTCTTAAATTTTCAAATTTTTCATTTTCGACAAACTTTATTAGAACATTTTTAAACTCAGTATTTTTTTCTAAAATTTCTTTATAGTACATAGTTAAAAATCGAATATCAGCATCACCAGATATATTACCATATAATAGGTCAAAAGTATAATCATTATTAAAGTTGTCTGTCAATAAACTATTCCCCTCAAGGGTAGTTAAGATATTATTTAAATCTTCTGAAATTATTGTTATATCATCTTCTAACTCTCCTAACGTATTTGCCGCGGTAGATGTTTCAGCAACTTCAGTAGTGGCGCTAAGAATATACACAATTGGATTGCCTTTATTATTTATATACCCATCGACTAATTCATCAACAACATTAACCTTATCTATAACAGTTATTAGGTTTTGTTCGTTCTGAATTAGGTCTTCTTGAAAAGAGTTCATACCTGTCGTGAACGTATTTTTCCATTGGGTTATGAGTTCTTTAACAAATGTTTTATATTTTCTTATATCCTTATTTTTAATCTGTGGGCTATCTCCAACACCATTTAAAAATGGTGAGTCACCGCTATTGACATCAGATATTGCTCCATCAAATAATTTATCAATTTTTTTCTGTAACGATTCTGATTTACCAAATAATTTAGTTGGTGTTTCGGCAGTCGTCACATATCCATCAACATAACCCCTATCCTTAGTAAACATCATAAGACCCGATTGACCAAACACATCATTAACATCTTTAAATGTGTTGATTAAAGTTGTATTATATTCTGAGGTTGATGTTATTAGTTCATCCATTATGGTTTTATA
>Ga0307378_10003758_pt1 | contig 22039 bp, 16 predicted proteins | sample UN1MG_FD_202238 | JGI IMG/M metagenome (GOLD analysis project Ga0307378, IMG submission 202238) | Soil microbial communities from Risofladan, Vaasa, Finland - UN-1 | ecosystem: Environmental > Terrestrial > Soil > Coastal area > Acid sulfate soil | place: Finland: Risofladan, Vaasa | collected...
GAATGGAATGATTTCAATACTGTCGGCATGACTGGAGTTGGTCTAATAAGCTATATATCTATGGCTACCTATGGTGACTATTGGGATAAACCGATTCGTGGGTATGATATAAGTGATCCTCTTCCTCATTTAGTTGGAACCGGACCTTATATATATGGAGGTTTTGATGATAGCGGTTCACCTGGAGGAGGTACTTTAGTTAAAAATTATGAGTATTGGAATCGAACCGCTCTTGAGGCTGATGGGTGGTTTGACGCTGATTATATTAATATCCTTACTTGGCCACAGGGTACTTTCGGAATCGAGTCTCGAAATACAGCATTAATGACCCATGCCTTGGATTATGCACTAGATTATCACTGGACTCCTGTAGATTACGAAGACGTCATGAATGAACCACGAATAGATTACATTGAACGCCCAGTCATGGACCAACTTGGAACAATTTCATTAAACGCTATTAATGAAACTTGGTGGGCTTGGCCGGGTTATAGAGAAATAGCTAATGCAACTTACCCAACCCCATATAATAATAATGATAATGTTCCAAACGGAGTACCTCGAGCCATGCGGAAGGCGATGTCATACGCATTTGATTATGATACATATCTAAACGTTGGTATGGATCATCGTTATGTTCGATCAAGTTCCATAGGTGTCAATAACATCTATTATAATGCATCAATACCCATAGCTTATTATAATGTTACAATCGCTCGAAATGCATTGCTTAATGATGCTTATTTCGGACCTCTATGCACAGCCAACCTTTTGGATGAGAGTAGTACTGACTTAGAATGGCAAAATGTTGCCAATAGTGTGGGTGGTAAAACTCCTCTATGGGTTCTTGACTTTTACTGGGATGACCAATATCAAATTTTTAAGAATTTATTCCAAACTAACCTTGAGGACATAGGAGTAACATTAAAAGATCCAACCGGAAGCTTATATGGGAATAAGGTTACGGATTCTATATGGGCTCATTTAGGCTATTATTGGGCAGGAGGCTTTCCTGTCTTTTCAGCTCAGGCATGGCCTCTTGATTATGCCTTTCCCAGTAAGACTCCTGAAGGTGTTACTGAAATGTATTTCAGTGATCCAAGCAATGGAATTTGGAGGACTAATCCAGGTGATTACTGGCTTTTTGACTGGTTTCCATGGTGGAATTTACATTTCGGATATAATGATACAGTTGATGGCTGGATAAAGCGAATATTTCTATCAAATGAAACTTCAAAACAAGAATGGTATAATAAACTCCAAGACAACCTACAAAATTATCAATATAATGGGATTTTTGTAGGTCAACACAAGCAAGGGGCTTGCGTCTGGAAGGACTGGGAGATTAGTACTTTTTGGAGCTCACTTTCATACCATCTAACGAGATATGTAGGATTTGGGGAAGAATATCCAGAGATACCTGGGTTTCTAACCGGTATTCTGACGGGTATTTCTATTCTCACGACGGTTGGACTAATTTATGCTGTACAACGCAAAACCCGATTTAAATAAACATTTAAATAATTTTTTTTTATTTCTTTATTCATAATATTATGATAAAAATACTATTTTGTAAATTTTCTTGCTTTTTCATTGCTTTCGCACTTCGAAGTTTATTTATTAAATCAAGTCATATAATAGTAATGCAATCGAGGTAAAAAAAAAACAAAATTTGTGAAAAAAATGGTAGATCAGGAAAAACCTAAAAAAACAAGGAGCCGATCCCCTGAAAAAAAAGCTCAGCAATTTGAAGAAATTCTGGAAGTAGGGAAACAGTTATTTCAAGAACGTGGGCAAGAAGGTTTTACATTGACGGGATTAGCAAGTAATCTTGATATGAATAAAAACAATCTTTATAATTATATTAAGAGCAAAAGGGAATTATGGATTGCGATAAGGAACAAATTTTATTCCCAATACCGCGATGAGAACCGTAAAATATTAAATGAATCTACTGGTTCCAATATCGGTACCTTGCTAAGAATTTTTGCCCATTTTTTTGAATTCGCAGAAAAAGATTTTGCTGCTTTTCGAATGATGCATATTATACGTGTTCCTTCTTCAAATAAAATTGGTCGATTTGAAAATGAATACAAACCATTTAGTATTTTAGATGGAACTACGCGTTTAATTCAAAAAGCAATTGATGAAGGTGAGATCAAAGAAACAAACGCCGCTATACTCTCGTTCTTCATGTATAGTCTATTACTTGGAGCTACTGAGGTGGAGAAAATTATGCGGGATATCGAAGAAGGAAAAGATAAAAATGGAGAGAAAATAGAAGAACACACGCAATTTGGAAACCAAAGTTTTACAAGCAAGGAATTTCGGAATTATACCTTACAGAAAATTCAAAAAGGATTTATTGATGCCGATCTAGCAGTAGAGGAATTTGAATATAAAGAAAAAAATAAAGGTATAATGAATTAAATTACTTTTTTATCTTTTAATTCTTTAATTTCTTCAGGGTTTAACCCGATTAAGTCCCGATATACTTCATTATTATACTCTCCTAAACCAGCACCTAAAAATCTGATACTCCCGGGATTATTCTTAAACTTAGGTATTACTCCTTTAACTAATAATTTCCCAAGTTTATCATCATTAACTTCCAAAATTGATCCTCTTTCCCAAAAATGTGAATCATTTACGATGTCCGCAATATTATTAATTTTTTCACATGGTACGCCTGCTTTATCTAGGATTTCAATAACCTCTTCACTTGTTTTATTTTTAATCCAATTACCAATAATTTCATATAATTCATCTTGGTTAGATATTCGCGCGATATATGTTTTGAATTTTTTATTTTCCAATAAATCTTTCTTATCCATAGCTAGTACTAATTGTTGCCATAATTTTTCAGTTCCAGCATTAAACGTTATAATTTTCCCATCAAGAGTTCCAAAATTTTCAGATGGTACAAAAAAATTTATTCTATTTCCAGTTCGTTCCTCAATATTCTTATAGGCAGAATATCTAGATAAGCTACCGCCTGTTGCTACAAATGCAGCTTCTGCTAAACTTAAATCTATGACTTCTCCCCCTTTATTATTCACGTCTCGATTATATAATGCAGTCATGACTGCGAATGCCCCAAGATATCCCGTTAAAAAATCTACAAGGGGATATCTTGTTCTCACAGGAGGATGCTCGGGATAACCTGATGTATAAGTTATCCCCGCATATGCACTTACAGTTCGGTCAAAACCTCCTTTGGATTTCTTAGGACCAGTTTGTCCATAAGCTGTGACCAAACAGATAATTAAGTTAGGATTGATCTCGTGGAGTTTAATTGGATCTAAATTCCATTTTTCTAGTATCCCAGGACGAAAATTAAATAGCGCTATATCGGCCTTTTGACATAGTCGTTTTGCTATTTCTTGCCCTTCTAATTTATGCAGATCTAAAGTAATGGTCTTTTTATTTCGTGCATCATCAAGCCAGGCTGGGTTTTTATCTTTAGTATAAATTTGAGTAAATCTATTTGGATCTCCAAGTTTTGGTTGTTCAACTTTAATTACATCTGCTCCAAAATCTCCTAGAAATTTAGCTACAATTGGAGCGGCTATTAAAGTAGCAAAATCGATTACTATTAATCCTTCCAATGGAGATTTAGCTATCTTGATCACCATTCTTCAAATATTTTTCTTTTTCCTTTAACATCATGGCTCTAAACATTAAATATTTAGGATCTCTACTTGGAGGATTATAAATTCTGTTAAGAAAACTATAGCCATTAATAAATCTTTCTTCTAATGAAGGACCTATATGATCAGCACCGTAAACAACTCTATATTCATGCTTAATATTATGATTAAGTAATAATTGATGTAAAAATTCAGCACCCCTATATAATCCAAAAAAATCCTCAGTTCCAACTTCTAGATAGATTTTTATACCTGATTTTTTAATATTTGCCGAATTTTCTTTCAAAATATACATTGGATTGTTTATCTTCCAATAGTTAACATCAAAAGGAGTGCCGAAAATCTTTTCAAAAAAGTCAGAAGTTCGGTAAAATTTGTCCTCACCTTCAACGTCTTTCCATTCAAATGCCGGTTCAATAGCAGGCTCGAAAGCTATTATGGTATTAAATAAATTAGGGTATTTAAATCCTAATCTTAGTGAACCTAATCCACCCATTGAAATTCCACTCACTATTATTTTTTCCCTATCTAGAGGTAACTTGCTTATTAAATCGGGTATAAAATCTTTGATAAGGAAAGATTCCCATTGTTCTGTTCCATTTTGATAATCCATATATAACGATCTAGTACAGCTTGGAGATGCTACAATAGCATCTGGTAACATCTTTCTTTTCCATAAATCTTCTACTATTGGCTTAATTGTGTTTAAGATCGTATGGTTTTGATTACCACCATGCAGAAATAGTATTAAAGGATATTTCTGCGTACCTTCCTCATAATTATCAGGATAAAGTACTGAAAACTCAACAGGTCCAGGAACTAATTTTGTCTCAATTTGAGATATTTTAATTATGCCCATTTTTATCACAATCTAATGTAATTTTTAATTGTTGAAAAAATCATTAACTAATATTACTTTCGGAAATTTTTGGTTGAGTTAAAGAATTTAAAATTCCTTCAATATCTACCTCATTTAAATCTGATAACCAATTATATTTGTTCAAATCATTATTTTCTGTCTCTTCTGAACTTAAAAGTATGATTACATTTTTTTCCAAAAGAAAAGAGGGATTTAATAACTCCGTTTCATTCTTTTCCAGCAAAGTTAAATTCTGTAACATGCATTCCTGTAAATCATCATAAAATAATAACGGAATATACTTCACTACAATATGATCATCATTTTTTAGAATATTATCTTTAAAATCCTTCTGTTTTGAAAAACCCTTATCAGAAAAATTAAATACTTCAATATCGATGAGTTCTGGGTGATATTCGATACTTTTAACTATATTTAATTTTTCTCTCCTTTTAGCTGTTTTTTCTCGATATAGTTTTACACTTTCTTTAATATCTTTTATCTCAACTAAAATTTTATTCCTTAGCATTTTTTCTTTACAAATATTATTAACAATTTGACAATATTCTATTGCAGCTCCTGTAAAATCCGTTTCATTAATTTTTGCTTTTATAATCGTATATAAATATGCTTTTAAAAAAGCTGAAAAATCCTCTTCTATCTGATGCAGATTACCATAAAGATATCTTGTATTTTCCCACCATTCTTTCACTTTTTGATTACTTACGGAGCGATAGAGTCGTTGCTGAGATCTAATTTCTGTGAAAAAAAGCAAATTCTCAATTCCCAGTTGGAGAAAAGGCGTTGGATTAATGATAGCTAAAATTGATTCATTCAAAGGAAATGTTACTGGAGAATTAGGACGAATGAGGATCGAACTTTTTCCGTTGAAAACGCGATCAACTCTCATTGGCAAAGGCATGACGGGATTATTTTTAATATGTTTAGCTAAAGCTAATGAGTAAGGAGTATCAAAAATTTTAAGATCAAGAGGAAAAATATCGATAAAAAAGAAAAAGGGAGAAGCGTCAGATTTGTATGTTTTAAATTGATATTGAGTTTTACCTTTTTGGAACATAGAATACCATCCTTTAATTTTTCTGCTATAAAAAATTTATTAGGAATACCAAAAATCCAACAATAATATCAAAAAATATACGAAACTATTTATCATTGTTCCTTTCATCATACCCTCATTATATTTGAAGTTATTTTTTAAAATACCAAAACCAATCAATCTATATTACCAGATTATACTTCTAATTAATAATAGCAAATAATTTGGAACTAAAATTTCAAAATATTCCCTACTATTAATAAAGTGCCAAAATAAAGGAAATATAAAAATTCTTAAATTATTATCATTTATTAATGTTTAAAATCGAAATGATTGAGTCCCATGGGTAAAATTTTCAACAATATTCGCTCAGATATTGCCAGAGAACGTTTTAAATTTATTTTCTATGAGGTTTTCATCATATTCATATTTATATTTTTAATCTCATTAATTGAATGGGTGATCCTCCCTCTTTTGGTCACCAAATCTTCCTATATCTTTAGCTTGCTTTTTTATTTAATCCGTTCAATCGTAATTCTAAGTATAATCGTTTTAGTTTTGTTTGTTAAATCTAAAATCAAGAAACAAAATTTGGAGTCTAAAGAAATAAATCTTTATAAAGCTCAGCTTAAACTTTATGAAATCTCACGAAAGAACTTTAAATATCAGCTTTTATATGGATTATTACTCCTATTTTTAATATTGATCCCTTTAGATTTTATTATTATCATCACATTTCCTAATATTATTAATTATAAAACAATATCTATGATCATTTCTATTCAAAATTCATATCTCTCGATTAACAATCTTTCCCTGTTTATTTTGATTTCTAGTATTGTACAATTCAGCATTGTGTTTTCGGAAGAAACAGTTTTCAGGGGGTTAATAACCAAAAGAGGAAGCGAGAAGTTCAACAAAATGTCTGCTGTCACAATCTCCGCTCTTTATTATGCTTTTTACGAAATGTTCATCATCCAGATATCAGGTGATTATTATTCCATGGTTATTTGGTTTATAAGATCCTTGATTATTGGCCTGGTATTTTCACTTACATTGTTAAGAAAGAAGTGGTTGTTTCCATTTATTTTTGCGGGAACAATAAATAATATAATGTTTAACATAATAATTTGGAATTCCTTGAAAGGATTTAACATCTTTTTCCCAATATTAGTTATTTACTGTCCTTTAATGCTAATCAGTTTAGTCTTTTTGATTACTCAGTTATCAAGAATAAAGGAAAGTTTACAAATTGGTAGAGATTTGCTCAGATCTTATTATCGACGTGATCCCCTGTTAAAAGAGCGTTCTGGAGATAGAATTTTTCGTATCATTTTTGACTTTCTTTTTGGATTCTTGTTATTTATCATAGGTGTTTTAATCAGTGCATAAATAAATTTTATTTATTTTTTAACTTGGAATTAACAATTAATATAATCCTTTTTTATAGAAGAATATTTGGATAGTATTCAACGACTAGTAAAACTCATATATAACCTACAGAATTTTCTATTATTACTTTAGAGATTCAATATTGGTATTTTGTCTCAATATTTAATCATCAAATATTCATATAAATTATATTAAAAAAAAGTATATTAATATAATAATATATTATGCTTCATATCATTTCTATTAGAATTTTATTTTAATAGAGATTAAAAGAGAAATCCTTATTGGCTCATGGCTCCAGCTACAGATTCTGTTGTTGAGATTAAAAACCTTACAAAAAAATATGAAAATAAAAAAGTTGTTGATAATATTAATCTCATTATCAAGGATTCATGTTTTTCCTTATTAGGACCAAATGGAGCTGGAAAAAGCACCACGTTTTTAATGCTGCTCGGATTAGTAAGACCAACAAGCGGCAATGCCTTTGTATTAAAAAAAGATATTAAAAATGGTATTGATAATGTACGAGCTCGGATAGGTTTCCTACCAGAAAATGTGGGTTTTTATTCAAAGTTAACAGCTCGCCAACACATCGAATTAATATTGAAAATTAGAAAAGAATCGCATAGTAAAAACGAGGTGGAGACGTTATTAAACTGGTGTGGTATTAAACAAGATTATTGGGATAAAAATGTCAAAACATTTTCCCGGGGGATGGCACAACGATTAGGTTTGGCCCAAGCTTTTGCGGGGAATCCTAAAATTGTTTTTCTTGATGAACCACTATCTAATATAGATGCGTTGGGAAGAGATGATCTCATTAATAAAATTAGGTTAAAACGGCAACAAGGTATCACTATTATAATTTCAAGCCATATAATTTTAGAACTTGAACAATTAACAGAAGAGTTAGCATTTATAGATAAAGGAAAGATTGTTAAATATGGGAATTATATTCATTTAACCAATTTAGTCGGATTTAATGAATATGAAATCAACTTGATTAATCAAAAATCAAAAATTTCTTTAGGAGAATTAAAGGAAATAGTTGAGAGTAAAGACAATACACTAATGATTGCCCCCAAAGTATTGGATGAAAAAATAATATTTAATTCTCAAAAACCTGAGAAATTAAACCAAATAATAGAAGAATTCCATGATTTTAGTTTAAGACCTATTAGTGGGACTTTAACCAGATTATACAAACATTTTCTTGCACAAGGTGAAATATCATGATAAGAAGAAAAAACTCTTTGCTACAAATTGACATAACTCTTAATAAATTTTATTTTAGGAAGAGTTTTTTTTCAATTAGAACAATATTATGTCTTATTTTACTTTTTTTTCCTCTTTTCAATCTAATACTCAGCTATAATACTTATATTAATCCATTGGTAGAATATCATCAAAATTTCATTAATAATGCATATTTTTGGGGAGATTTTATGGAAAATAACCTAAATAATATATTTCTACCTATTTTACCTCTAATCTCTCTTTTAATTACTGCTGATTCAGTTTCGGGTGAGTTTTCTAATAGAACTGCTATAGTACTCTATACCAATCTTAGTCGAAAAACAATTATTCGCGCAAAAATAGAATTCTTGGTTATGTCTTTAGTAATTTACGTTAGTCTTCTCTGGATATCATTAATAATAGCTACATCTATTTTATTTCACGCTGTAATTAGTTTTAGCTTTCTAATCACTGGATATATTCTTGTATTTGCCCACTTGTTATTTTATGTCGCCTTTTCCTTTCTCTTATCCTCACTGACTCAGAATACCTTTATTGCCTTTTTGGTTCCCTTTTTTTACATATCTTTTAGCGGTATTTTTATAACTCTTGACATGGAACTTCTTTCTTATAATTATTATGGAGATACTCTTTTTTCTTTTTTTGGAGACATATTGAGCCCCAACAATTACATTATCAACGATTTTCCTTTATTACTTTTTAGTTTTATTATATATTTTGGATTACCAATAATTCTTTTTATTGTCACTTATTATGAATTTAAAAGAATAGATATTCGGGTTTGAGGTGCAATGAGTAGAAAGATAACACAACAAGAATTTATTATTCTCTTTTTTTCAATAATGAGCATGGTTCTATTACTTGTACCATTTCCGAAAACTATAATATATCCTGCAGAAGGTAATTTTCAGGTATATCCAGGGAATTTCCCAAGTGATCATTTTATTTTTTCATGGAGATCATACAATCAACAAATCGATCTTAATGTAACCATTGTTTATGGCAATATATCACTCTTTATCCTCGATAGCGAAGCATTATCTAAATGGTATCAAGATCAGGATTTCCAAGCTTATTATCAGATAGGAAACATTACCGATACTTTAATCCTCTCGATTCAATTCAATCCTCCCATCACCCAATATATGAATATTTTATATTATTCATCCGAAGAATCAAGTTTTCAAAGAGAACTGAGAATTAATTATACATTTTTCCATTCTAATTATGGTTTCTTTTTTCTAGGTATCGCACTTATAGTGGGTGGAAGATATATTTATGTCAAAATCAAAAACCGTTAATTCAATATATATCTTTTTAACCCATATAGATTTTTGAATCTCTTCGATCCTCCTATTTTCAATCTTAGCTTGATAATGTTTTTATACTTCTTTTATTTTTCCTATACATGAATAACACTGATATTATAATAGTAGGAGCAGGACCAGTAGGCATATATTTAGGGTGGCAGCTAGCTCGAAAACATCATTCTGTTCTGATTGTTGAACGTCATTCAAGAGAAAAGTGCGGATCAAAGATGGATCAATTTCATTTAGAAACGATGGTTTTTGAAAAATACGGAATTTGTACTGTTTTTGTGTTAGTGAGGAGTGAGGGAAATACTAATTGAGATACCGATTGTGATAAAAAGGTTGTGTTGAAGAATCAAGTATTTGAAGTAACACTATCGCAATGAGGACAGCAGAGCATCAATAAATCCCTTTGGAGGTGTTTAGTATCTTTATTATAGCTTTCAATTAATCCATGTTTCACATAGGCACTTCTGTTAAGAAAAGGAAGGATATTATTATCATCAAGAAGAAAGAAATCCATGACAGCATTTTGAACATACCCTTCAAAAACAAAGACATGAGAGTTAGGACTAGTAACATAAATAAGGATTCTAAATTTATTACGCTCATTCTAATATTTTTTAATTTTTATTTCATTGCTGTAACTAATTCTTATTTTTCGATAATTTTCACGTGATTATTATGAAGGTAGAAAAGGGATTCCTTGCTACGCAGCAAGTAAATTATCAACTAAATGTAATCAATTTGATAAGACATGGAGTAAGAAATTTCAAAAAACAAGAAATTATAAGTAGAAGAACTAATGGAAGTTTTTTTCGCTATACATATAATGATTCATATGAGCGAATGCAACGATTAGCAAATGCTCTAGTAACCATTGGTGTAAAAATTGGTGATAGAGTTGGAGTAATTTCTTGGAATCATCACCAGTATTTTGAAATCTACTTTGGGTTACCTGGAATGGGGGCTGTAATGATCTCACTCAATTTAAAGTTAGGTACTGAAGATATAGCTTACATATTAAATCACTCGGGTATAAAATTCATTCTAGTTGATGAAGATTTGCTTCATGTAGCTGAATCTGTAGCATCCTTATGTGAATCAATAAGAGGGTATATAATTATTACAAATAAGTCTTTAAATGAAATTGACACAAATCTTGAACCAGTTTATAGCTATGAGACACTTTTAAATGATGCTGCTTCATCCTATCAATGGCCAAATTTAGATGAAAATTCTGCTTATGCTGCTTGTTATACAACGGGAACTACTGGAAAACCTAAAGGTATATATTATTCTCATCGTAATGCATATATCCAAGCTTTAATGTTTGCAGCTCAATTACCCTTGAGTGTTAATGATGTAGTTTTACAATTGGTTCCAATGTTTCATGTTCTAGGATGGTCTAAACCATTAGCCGCTACCTACGCCGGTTCAAAAATTATTTTTTCAGGAAAATGGAACTTGAATGATTTAAAAGAACTTACTGATCTTATGGTTAGTGAAAAGGTAACCGTATCTGGTGCTGTACCGGCAGTCTTTATGACGATGCTAGAATTCATAAGAAAAATGGAAAAGAAACCAGATCTTACTGGTACTAAACTAATATGTGGAGGCGCTGAACCTCCCATTTCTTTGATGCGAGGATTTTGGGATGAAACAGGAGGAGAGATTATTCATTCTTACGGATCTACAGAAGCAATGGCTATTTCTACTTTAAATTTATTTAAACCATGGCTTAAAAAAGAATTGACCGAAGAGGAGCTCTGGGAATTGAAAAAAAAGCAGGGAACAATAGTATCTGGGTTAGATATAGAAATTATTGATGATGAGGGAAATTTTCTCCCACATGATGGAAAATCTTCTGGTGAAATTCTTTTACGTGGCCCATGGATTGCCAAAAGTTATTATAACGATGATAAAACTAAAACAAGTTTTACAAATGATGGTTATTTAAAAACAGGGGATGCTGGATGCCTTGATTCAGAGGGATATCTTAAAATTACTGATAGGATTAAGGATGTAATAAAAAGTGGTGGAGAATGGATTAGTTCAATTGATTTAGAAAACCTTTTAGTATCTCATAGCTCTGTTTTGGAAGCAGCTGTAATTGGTATAAAACACCCTAAATGGGATGAAAGACCACTTGCTTTAATTAAATTACGCCCAGAAATAGAATCTTTAGAGAAAAAAGAATTATCCGATTTTCTTTTAAACAAATTCCCAAAATGGCAAATTCCTGATGATTTTTTATTTGTCAATGAAATACCTAAAACAAGTGTTGGAAAACTAAATAAGAAAGTAATTAGGGAAAAATACAAAGACCATTATTTAAGAAATAAAAAGTAACTACAAATATTTTTCTTCGAGATATTCTCTTTTCAAAAATACTCATGGTTTCAAAAATAACTTCTTTTTTACATTTTTAGAGATCAATCTTACGCTGAGTATCATTAATGGTAGGAACATTGCTAGTGAATACCCTGGTATTGCCGGATTCGATGGTGGAAAATTACCTATTGCGGCTATAATGAAATTATCAATCATGTAAATATATGTATAAGTTGATTCACTACTTGCTGCCGTAAAAACTACAGTCAAATTATGAGTGGGAATGAGAAATATCAATTGACCAAGCAATCCGGCAGCATGATATGAATATTTATCTATCCATACTAAATAGCCGTAAAATCCATTAAGTTGAGGTGTACCTACCTTAAGCATCCAATTTTCAGAAATTACTTGTGTGCCATTCCACATTCCATTATTTAACATTAAGAGTCCAATTCTAGACATAGCTTGAGGTGTGAAATAAAGACCATATCCTCCATTATTAATCCCTTCACTATTTTCTAGCCAGTAGAAATCTTCTTGAGAAATTCCAATAGGATCAAATAAATATTCCTTCGCAAAGTCAGAAGTTTTTTGACAAGTTGATTTATTTATTATAGCAGATAAGAGGTTTGTGGAATAGGAACTGTATCTAAAGTTAGAACCAGGAGTACTATAAAGAGGAGGATTTAAAATTTCTTGAATTGTTTTATCCCCTCCAAATTCTGGGTCGGTGTCTCCGTAGATACCTGATGTCATTGTTAATAGATGTTCAATAGTGATATCTTCTTTGCTGGGTGTGTTATAAGTAAGTGTGGGGAAAAAAGAAGCGAAAGTCTGATTTACATTATCAATAAATCCTTTATCGATAGCGATTCCTATTAAAAGGGCGATTATGGTTTTAGTGGATGAAAATTGAGCATGTAAAGATCCATTTATTACTACATCTATGCCATAATAATCAGGTTCCGAACCATAGCTTTTTTCCTCCCTTATTTCATAATTGGAGATGTATTCTTCATGAACGAGAAATCCATTACGAACGATTGAAACACTATGTAAATTAACACTATATTCCTCAATAAAGTCATACATCTCATATATTGTTGTATTATTCATGTCTTGATCAGATGGATCAGTATCATTCCATTCATTTGTAGGCCAATAGGTTGCGGTTTTTATCTGCCCTTTAACTATTCCTGTCATCAAAAATACATTGGTAAATATTAGTAATAAGAAAATCATTAGAGTTGTTTTCTTCCAATTATATCTCATTTTCATCATATTTCTTTATTTTGTTCTATATTTTTACGGCAATTGAATATTAAAATTAAGAAATATATGTTTCCTTAAAAACCTTTTAAAACAAAAGCATAAAACATTTTTTGACTAATTTATTATTTCTTAAACATTAAATAGAATAAAATTTAAAATAAGAATTATGACAAATAAAGTTAAAATACAAGGAGTATGTGAACCACAATTTGAAACCGTTAAAGACGTGTTTATGGAAAATTTTGAAGAAGGGATGGAAGTTGGAGCAAGTTTCGCGGTTACAATTAACGGTAAATTTGTAATTGATATTTGGGGCGGTTATAAAGATATAGAAAAAACTTTACTATGGGAAAAAGATACAATCTGTAATGTTTATAGCACTACAAAAGTGCCAACAGTACTTTGTACAATGATGTGTGTTGATCGAGGACTCCTTGATTTAGATGAACCAGTTGCGAAATATTGGCCAGAGTTTGCACAGAATGGAAAAGAAAATATAATTGTAAGACAAATTTTAAGCCATACTTCAGGTCTCGCAGGAATTGATGAAAGGATTCCATTAAGAACACTTTATGATTGGGATAAATACACTAGCCTCTTAGCTGCTCAGAAACCATGGTGGAAACCGGGTACTCAATCTGGATATCATGCTGTTACTCATGGATTTTTACTGGGAGAATTAGTAAGAAGAGTAACCGGAAAAACTCTTGGTACATTTTTTAAGGAAGAAGTTGCAGATCCCATTAATATAGATTTTCATATTGGGTTGGCAGAAGAAAATGTTCCACGAGTTTCAAAATTAATCCCTGATCTTCCTATTATGGAGAATATCTTCGTTTTCTATGGAGCTGTTTTTAATATTGCAAATAATTCTGAAATTGTCAAAAAAGAGATTAAAAACCTTGAGAAGAAGATCATGTTTGATTACGGAGATGAGGATCAATTTAACATCATTATTTCCAATGGGAAAATCGAGTTAAATAAAGGAAAAATTGATAATTCAGATTGTACCTTTACTACTTCAAAAGATCGAGCAGCTGTAATGAATTGGATTTTTTCTAATGTGGACGAAGAACCAGATTATGTCTCTGAACATTTAAAGATTAAAGGGAAATCTGAGGATACTCAGCGAATTAAGAGTTTATTTGAATTAATTGCTACAGAAGCTAGGAGACTAGGACCTGTAGGAGCGAAACTGGGTTTATTAGAGTTTGCAGCGATTCGAGATAGTTCTGGAGAGCGAGAATGGCAGGCTGCGGAAATTCCAGCCTCCAATGGTCATGGAAATGCAAGATCTGTAGCAAAAATTGCATCAATAATTGCGTGTGAGGGTGAACTCGAAGGAAAAAGGTTTATTTCGAAAGATACTTTAGAAAAAATACTAGAAGAGCAGATATACGGAACTGATCTTTTTTTCCTAACTCCTGTTCGTTTCGGATTAGGTGTAGGACTACCACATAAATATCGTCCTAGCCCTAATCCACGAACGTGTTGGTGGTCTGGGATGGGGGGTTCTGCAATAAGGATGGATCTCGATGATCATATCGGATTTGGATATGTTATGAACCAGATGAGAAATCAAACTTTAGAAGAAACTGCAACAAATTTATATCATTCTGATACGAGAGGAAATAGATTAATAAAAGCTGTATATGAATCTTTAGAATTAATCTAAATTTTATTCTTGTTTTTTTTTATATTAAGAGTGGAATTTTATTCTTATAGAGAGCTCGTTTTTAAAATGTTATTAAAAAAATTTTTAATTTATTTATCATAAATCAATTCATGGATAGTATGAATATTGATGGAGGTATTTATTCTAACCCCGAAGAAGTTGGAGTTAGTAAAACAGGATTAGAAAAGGTAATAAATGTTTTAGAACGCCAAACTAAAGATAAACTTCATACTGGAGCTCAACTTCATATTTCCCGTGACAACAAAACAGTTTTAAATGTAGCTATTGGGGAAGCACGTCCGGGAGTTCCAATGCTAAGAGATTCCATATTACAAATTTTTTCCAGTTGTAAACCATGGACTGTATTAGCGATTGCACAGCTATATGAAAAAGGGAAGTTAAACCTGCAACAAACTGTAAAGAGTATTATCCCAGAGTTTGGAAATGGAAAAGAAACGTGTACAATTGAGCATATACTTATCCATGAAGGTGGTTTCCCCATGTTTGACTATAATGAAATTATAGTAAAAGATTGGAATCAACTCATCAAAGATATTTGTAATGAAAGAGCAGAATATATCCCAGGAACTCAATGTGGATATCATAGAAATACGGGGTGGATAATTTTAGGAGAAATTATTCGAAGAATAGATGGGAGAACAATTGAGAAGTATCTACAAGAGGAGTTGTTTAGACCATTAAATATGAAAGATACAAGTATGGGCATGCCTAAAGAATTACATGAAAAGCTTGCAAATAGATTAGCGTTAAAAGATGTAGAACCAGGATACATTCATTGGGGTGGGTTTGATAATCTTGCAGGTAATAACCCAGGTCCTGCATTATTACTTGGAGGATCAGGATATACTACAGCTACTGATATGGGAGTTTTTTATAATGCACTTTGGAATGGTGGTGAATCCTTGGATGGTGTACGTATCCTTAAAAAGAGAACATTAGATCTATTTACAAAAACTCATCGTATGGGAATAACTGATCAGATATTAAGTCTTCCTACATTAGGAGAATTAGATTTGCGACCTCCTTTTGGATATGGGTTCTTTAAAGGCATTTCTAATGGAATGGCGTGCTCTGAGAATGCATTTGGGCATGGTGGGTTGAGAACCTGTAAGAATTTCTGTGATCCAGACCTTAATGGATTAGTGGTCAATTTTAACAGCAATACAATGTTAAATGAATTACCTGCTTTTAATCGAGCTGATGAAATGATCACTGCGATCTATAATGCTTGTAGATATAAATTTTAAACAAACCTTGTATTAAAATTCTTAATTTATTTATCCTCTTTTGATATGATTCTTAAATGTCTGCTTTTTGTATGTTAAATTTAGTTCATACGCTCTTGTTTAAGAATTAAATTATTATATGATCTGTTCAAAATATAGTTATTAAAATCAAAAAATATTGAAAGATAATGAGTGAAGATATAAAAGTAGTCTCTTTAATAGGTATAGGCTATTTAGGGAAACAAATAGCTGAAAAAACTTCCTTGAAAAATTATACTATACGATTATATGATACAAACGTGGAAGAATTAGAAAAATTTTCAGAATTATTAAGGAAGGAAAAAAAGACTAAGGGGGAGGTAACTTCCCATAATTCAATTGAAGATGCCATTAGAGATGCAGATTTAATTATTGAAGCCGCTCCAGAAAAATTAGAGTTAAAAAAGGAGTTATTTACGATAATTGGTAAAGCAGCTAAACCTAATGCTATCATAGCTACTAATAGTTCATCAATACCTGTCTCCAAATTAGAAGTTGTTGTCGATCAAAAAGATAAATTGCTAAATATCCATTTTTATAACCTATTTACAATGCCAATGGCAGATATTATGAGAGGTACTAAAACAAGTGATGATACTTTTGAAAGAGGTAAAAAATGGGTTGAGAGTATTGACATAACTCCATTAATTGTTAAGAAGGAATGTTATGGTTTTGTTTTTAATAGAGTTTGGCGTGCAATTAAAAAAGAAGTTTTAAAAATTTGGGCCGGAGGATATGCGGATTTAGAAGAAGTCGATAAAGCCTGGAGGATTTTCATGAAGGCTGGAGCGGCTCCCTTTGAATTGATGGATCAAGTAGGACTTGATGTTATCTATGATATTGAAATGTCCTATTATAAAAAAAGTGGTTGGGAAGATGATAAACCACCACAGGCCTTAAAGGATCTTGTTGATGCAGGGAATTTAGGAAAAAAAACAGGGAAAGGATTTTATACATATGAGTAGCTGGTGAAGTAATGAAATTGAAGTAATTGTTATCAACACTTCAAAGGTAATGAATAAATAGTCTTGATTTTTAGTATTTTCAAGAGATAATAGAAAAAAATCTTTCAAAATAGACTATCTCAAAATTCATTCGATTCATATCTGAATTTTCAACTACTAGAACCCTGAAGATACAAAATTCATAGATAAAAAAGTAATCCTTTGATATGGATCAAATTTAAATTATTCTTCATCAACGGGAGTAAATCCCACTGGTGGATTAACACACCAAATATAGTGTCCTTCTTCAATCTTAATTTCATGAGGAAGTTCACATTCACACTCTTTTGTTCGAGCATCAGAAAAGCATCGTGGATGGAATGTGCACCCGGGAGGTGGTGCTATTGGACTAGGTACTTCTCCTTCAATTACAAAATTTATTTCACGATTTTTTACATCGATTTCTGATCTACTCGAAAGTAGTGCTTGTGTATACGGGTGAGTTGGACGATTAAAGATTTGGTCGGTAGTCCCAATTTCCACAAATTTCCCAAGATACATTACTGCAACTCTGTTAGCAATATGATTTACTACAGATAAATTATGAGTGATAAACAGAAATCCATAACCATAGGTTTTCTGTAGCTTCTTAAGTAGGTTAAGAATTTGTGCTTGAACGGAAACATCCAAGGCAGATGTTGGTTCATCTAATATGATTAGCTCTGGATTTGATGCGAGTGCTCTTGCAATGATAATTCGTTGCTTTTGACCTCCAGAAAATTCGTGAGGATAACGATCCATATGTTCTCGCTTCAATGACACTTGATCCAACAATTTTAAAACGTAATTCCTTATATCATCTTTATTAGTAATACCTAATAAATTTTTCAGAGGTTCTGCTATGATATCCACTATTTTCATTCGTGGATTTAATGAAGCATCAGGATCTTGGAACACAATTTGAATTTTACGTCTCATATATTTTGGGAACTCGTCAGGAATTGGCTCATTGTCAAAAATCATTTCTCCGGATGTTTTTTCAACTAATCCTAGAATTGCATTAGCCACCGTGGTCTTTCCACATCCACTTTCTCCAACTAAACCAACTGTTTCGCCAGTTTTTATATCAAAAGTTATTCCACTAACAGCTTTAACAGAGCCTACTTGTCTTTTAAGCATACCTGCTAAAAGAGGGTAATGAACCACTAAATTATTTACCTCTAAAAGCTTCCTTCCTCTTTCAAGACTTTTCAATTCCCTAATCTCTTCATATTCAATACCCTGATAGGCAATTTGCTTCAAAATTATAGCAACAACGAACGAGGAAAATATACTAATGAGTAAATAAAGAACGAAATCAGTATAAAAAGTCTCATAAAGAAGTAGATAATTATAGGTTAGAATATAGAAGCCTGATATTAAGCTAATTAATGCAATTAATCTTTTTCCCTTAATAAGTTGCATCCTATCTCCCCAGTATGAAAAGAAGATTGTAATTCCAAGTAAAATAAATAGTGAAATAAAATACATTATCACGCCCCCCATATATATATTACGTTCTGCTATGATGATGACTGATAAAGTATTAAAAAGAATGTACAGAATGTCAATATAGTAATACAAAACAAATAAAATAACTTGGATGACAATCATAAAGATTAAAGATGTTAGTAACTCTTTTTCATAGATGATACTTACAACTAACATCCCTATTGAAGATATGAAAATAATTTGGCTAAACATAATAAATAAGTCAAAGAATATGCTTCTATTAACAACTGGAAAAATTAAAATTAGAACAGAGAGTAATTTTATTACTAACCATGGAATTTGCATTATTAATGCCTTTAATAGTGATGGTGACCATCCCTTTTCTCTTGCATACCATCGGACAATAAAAATTCCCATTAAAAATAAAATAACAATGATACTAATCTCCTTAGCCACAATAAAATCAACCATCTGTAACATATTCTTTCACTCCTGTTAATTGCTCAATTTGTAATTTTTGATGTTTCTACCTTTCCAATTGAAACTTTGGCTTGTGTTTCATATTTCGGATTATATAGATGACATGCTACGAAATAATTTGGTCCTACTTCTATAGATTCTGGAACATTTGAATCACATGGTTCAAAACAATATTTACAACGAGGATGGAATCTACAGCCCGATGGGGGATAAATTAAATTTGGCACCATGCCAGGAATTACTTCCAAGAGTTCTCTTTTTTTTCCAACTATCGGAATAGAAGCTAGTAATCCTTTTGTGTAAGGATGGTAGGGGTTCGTAAATAATTGTTCTAATTCACCATATTCAACAATATAACCACTATACATTACTGCCACACGGTCAGCCATTTTTGAGATTATTCTTAAATCATGAGTAATGAAGAGTATTGATGTGTTGAATTTCTGCTTTAGTTCTTTCATTAATTTAAGAATTTGATTTTGTATTGTTACATCCAAAGCGGTGGTAGGTTCGTCTGCTATTAAAAGTTTTGGCCCGCAAGCAAGACCCATTGCTATTTGGACTCTTTGGCGCATTCCACCGCTTAGTTCATGAGGATATCGATCAAAAATAACCTCTGGAAAGGGGATATTTAAATTTCTAAGTAAATCCACACTCCATTCACGAGCTATACTATAGATACTTTTCTCAGGATGTTTTGAAGCTTCAAGTAAAAGTTCATTTTCCATGTGTAGAAGAAATACTTCAGTAATCTGATCCCCGATTTTGAAGACAGGATTTATAGAATTTAAAGGATCTTGAAAAATCATGGTAATATCTTTACCACGATATTTTGCCATTTCGAGGTCGGATTTCTCTAATAAATTTTCACCATCAAAAAATACAGCCCCCTTCTCTATTTTTCCCGGAGGACGTATGACCTGAAGTATTGATAAAGCTGTAACTGATTTTCCACATCCTGTTTCGCCAACAAGGCCAAGTGTTTCTCCTTGAAAGATCTGAAATGTAGCATTCTCCACCGCCATTACAACTCCTTCCTCAGTATAGAAATACGTGGTAAGACCGTTTACATCTAAAACAATATTACTTCTATCAATTTCTTTAATGATAGGATTTTCTTCCTTTATTAATGCAAGAGCCTTGTCGATTCTTTCTTGACTCTTTTTCATGGCATCTGGAAGGAACTTATACTTTAAAGAAAAATCAACTACAATGAAATAAATTAACGATACCACTCCAAAAAGAACTCGAATATCCTGTTCAAATAAATCAATTCCAAAAAATCTTTTTAAATAGATCTCAAACACAAACAATTGAACTGACCATATACTAGATGCTACTAGGATTCCAGTAACCTCAGCATGTCTTAAAACAGTTTTAGGAAGTCTCTTTTCTTGCGATCTCGTCCTATTAAACAGAGATGTTATTACTGTATCAATTAACACTGCTGCAAATATCCATAGAAAACCTAAATAAAAGATATCAATATCATGGGGTGGGGATGGTTCGAGTGGGGGAATATATAGAAATAAGACTCCGATAATCCACAGTGCATAAATAAATAATCTAAAAAATTTCTTATATTGATGCCCAACTATAGTTGGTCCTTTGTGGTGATATATTCTTTCTTTTTCTAATAAATCAGGGACTTGTATATTTTCAACTTTTATAATATCTTCAATTGTTTTTAATAAAGCTGTTGGAACAAAAATAGATTCTGGTGCTATATAATATTGTGAATCTACTCCAAAAAATGTTTCTTTTATTATTTCTCTTCCTTCTTTGTCTTTTATCTTTTTAGTTGTAGTTATAATTTGGGTTCCTACTTTTTCATCAAAAGATTCTATAAATTCTCCCAATTCTTCTTGAGATAATATCTTGGCACCTTCTCCTATTTTAATTGCTGCTCTAGATCTTCTCTTTTCATTAAATTTATCTATAAAAATCTTGAGAAATGGATAAAAAAGAGTTATCATTAATGCAAAAAACAATTGATCAGTATTCAAATATCTAAATATTATTACCCAATAACCAAGTAATTGGAAGAGTTCCCTGATCCCAACTATTATTCCAAAAACAATAATTGTACTTATTGCTGAACTTTTAGCATATATCTTTTGTGGTATTTGATTTCGTTCTGGAAGTATTCTGTTAAAATAAACGACAGTAATATATAGTGCTATCGCAGCAATAATAGCCTCGATTAACGCTAAACCCCAATTTGCTCGATAAGTAACCTGTAAAATTGTTTCTATCATTTTATACACTTCTCATTAAATTTTTAATCTGGGATCCAAAGCATCTCTTAATCCATCACCTAATAGAATAAATCCAATCGCAGTAATTCCGATAAAGAGACCTGGCCAAAATGCTGGACCTACTGCTGACATTCTTGCTATGGAATACATTATATCCGTACCCCAATCTGCTAATGTTTGGTCCCCTATGCCCAAGTACGCTATACTCGCAAGACCTAAAACAGTTAAACCCATGGCTCCAAAAATCGAAATAATCATTGGTGATATCGTATTAGGAAAAACATGCTTAAACATTACTTTCATTTTATCAGCACCTCCGGTTACTGCCGCTCTCACATACAAATTTTGTTTTACTTGGAGAACCAGAGATCTCACAAATCTCATATTAGCAGGTATGAAAAGAAACCCCCAAACTATTACAACATTTACCAAACTACCTCCTAACATTGGAGTAATTATTATCACGAGTATTATTGTTGGGAAAGAATACATGAAATCAACAAAACGCATTAGGATTGTATCAACCAACCCGCCAAAATAAGCTGAAATTGTACCAAAGATGATACCTCCAGTGAGGGATATGATAACAGGTATCGCAGCGAGAGTAAGAGTTGTTCGAGCACCCCAAATTAGCCTTCCAAGAAGATCATATCCAAATTTCGTCGTTCCTAAAGGGTGAGCTGGTGTTGGATCAGCAAAATTAATTCCATCAGGGGGTAGATAAGGTGAAGCTAAGTGATCAATTGTATAGGGGGTAAGCCAAGGAGCATA
>Ga0307378_10003760_pt1 | contig 22028 bp, 39 predicted proteins | sample UN1MG_FD_202238 | JGI IMG/M metagenome (GOLD analysis project Ga0307378, IMG submission 202238) | Soil microbial communities from Risofladan, Vaasa, Finland - UN-1 | ecosystem: Environmental > Terrestrial > Soil > Coastal area > Acid sulfate soil | place: Finland: Risofladan, Vaasa | collected...
CAGGCACGCATGCCGTTGTCCTTGGCGTAGACAATGAGGCCGAGCTTCAAGAAATTGAAGCCCGGCTTTTTCAATTTGATGTGCCCTATCACGCAATCCGAGAACCGGACGCGCCGTGGCAGGGTGCATTAATGGCCATCGGCGTGGTGCCTATGGTTCCAACAAAACAACTGCGCAAGGTCACCAAGAAATTGCGCCTACTCAGCTAGGAAACAAGATGGAAAATATCGATATCCCTAAACTCGTCACGCATATCAAGGAGGCCGAAACGATGCAGAGGTCGGGGAAGTGGAATGCCTACACTAAAGAGCGCGGCCTTGGGCAACAGGTGTCGCAGTGGTGGCGCGCAGACTCCTACGAGGAGCATGTGACCGGCCTGTATACCCTGCGCGCCTATCTGCGTGGACGGATACACCGGAAGAATCCGCCTGCCTCCATTCGCGATTTCAATCGAACTATGGAAGAGACCGGACGGCCAGGCCGGATGAAGTGGGACATGGAGGAGCATAGTCGGCGCATCGCCGAGGCGGTTGCTCAGCGCTACCTTCCAGGGGAGGAAGAGGCCGAGGCCATAGAAGAAGCCCGACCCCCTGAAATAAAGGGCCGGGCTTCTTTTCTGACTCGCCTGCTTGGGGGCTAGCCGGCCGGCGAAGCGGCCGCCTTCTCTGCACCCGCGACCACGCTGTCCTTGAAGGAGGTAGCCTCACCCTTCAACTCAGGCGAGCCGCTCATCTCGGGGCGGGGTCCGCCGACCTGCTTGCGCAGGGCCCGGACCTCATCACGGAGCGTCAGCAGTTCGCCGAAGATCGCCAGAACAACGCGAGCCTGGGGATCGATCTCCTGCACCACCGTCTCGGGCAGCCCAATAATAAAGCTCCCGTCGCTCAGGGCAATCCCCGTCTTGTCACCACGACGAGGGTGCCAAGGGATCTTGATGATGTCCTCTTCCTCAATGTTCTCAACCTGCTCCTGCAGTGCATGCATCTGCTGCTGGATGCGGCGAATACGGTCGTCTTTTTCTTCTGCCATTTCCTTCTTCTTTCGGTATAGGGCCTTATCGGCCAGTTGCTGTTCTATCACTTTTTGAATATAGCGCCAAGCGATTGTCGTAACTTGCTGTCCTGACGCTCCTTGTCGTCATTCGCCCACGTTGTTTCACCAGGCATTATCGTGCCATCCAATATCGTCACGGGGCAGCGGCTGCAGAACCAGGCATACAAGCCCGGCGACCACTGTGACATCTTTGTTGAAACCGCCCGATAAGGCATCGACTCATGACAGTTGGGGCATGAGTTCTTCCCCTGCCTCGCCCGAATAATTTCGAGCCTTGCTGGTCTTGTCTTCTTTGTACCGATCTCTGCTGCCAACACTTATCTCCTCCTGGGGCCACAAAGCTCCCAAGAAAAGACTCCCTTCGACAAGACCAGCTTTCTTCAGTGAGAAAACGCATCCTAATTGGCTTGGCCTGACTCTTGCTTTAGGTTCAGATAAATCGCGCCGATGGGTGCGCAAAGTGATTCACGTATGTAGCTGCCTGAATTTGGAACAAACGCACAGTTCCGATGGTGCTGCACAGGTACAACACAGGTGTTCACACTTGTGATTCTGGGGTTTAGGTGTGGTTCCATGTCTAATATCTGCATATTAGACACACTTCACACATTGAAAGGGGTAAGCGGCTCTAAGAGTAGAAAACGAAAAAAAATAAATATAAAATAGTAGTTATAGGGTTATACGATATACGGCATATAGTAATACTTTTTCAATTCTCTACCTATACTGGATAGGGCCTGTCTCCCCGTGAAGTGTGCGTTTGTGCCGATATCTGACAGCTAGGCATGGTTGAACATTGTTTAAATGTGTGCAAGCACCTGTGCAGAAGTGTGCAGGCACGCTAGAAGTGTGCAGCGTGTGCGGCGTGATATGCGCAATCGCGCGGCTCACACCCGCGCTCGGCGTGCAAACATTTACACATCGGAATCATTACCCTCAACCAGTTGCAACTGAGTGCCTATCTTTTGGATGCCCTTGATCCCACGCTTCGACCCCACGCGAACCTTCAGGTATCCAAGCGCCTCAACCCTTTGTCGGATAGCCTTTTTAGTCCACTCTCTACCCGAGTGATAGTCATTGAAGAGCTTCGTCAACTCTTCGATGCTAATCACCCCGGTGGGTGTGGCTTCCACAAGGCCGCTCTCCTCCAGGAAGTCGTGAACGGGATTCTCGTCCAGCTTGTACTTCTCGATGGCATCGACGCTGGACTTGACCTTAGGCCAGTTGCCATTCAGCTTATATAGCTGTCTTGCGCCTTCTACAGCCCAGGCCAGAACACCCTCGATCTCCTTTTTAATCTTGTCCTCAAGGTGAGGGTCTCTCTTATCCTCAGCGATTGGGCAGTCGAATGTCAGGATAAGCAGGCGTTCGAAGACGCCGCTGGAGGGGTCATTGATAGCTGGGAGGTTATTCGTGGCGAAGATGTGCTTCGCAGTGGGGGTGTATTGCTCGGGCGCGATGTGCTTTTGATCGATCTGGATGGTGTCGCCAGCGGACACCATAGCTTTGAAGCCGCCGTCGCCGATGAGTTGGCCCTTGGGAAGGTCCGGGATGACGTTGAGCGCGGCACCCTTGATGGGTGCGCAGGCGCGAGGGTCATTCATTTTGGACGGCAGGATGCCGCAGGTGTAGTCCGTGCCCCCGACAAGCTCTGTCGCCACCATGCAGACCTGGCTCTTGCCGGTGTGAGGCGGCCCATACAGCATGAGGGCCTTCTTGTAGCGGGCGTGAGGCATCAGGCAGTAGCCGAGGAAAAGCTGGATGGCATGCTTCTCCTCATCGCGCCCCGGCAACCAGTCTTCGAGACACCTGTGCCACGTAGGACATTTGGCATCCGGGTTGTACTTGTAGGGGACAACCCGCTCAAGATAATCACCAGGCTCATGAGGACGGGTCTCACCCGTCATGAAATCAAGGACGCCATCGAGCACGGGGATTTCCGTGGGCTTCACCTGATTCCATTCAATCCTTTTCTGGTGGGTTTTATTCTTCACACGGAGGATCGTCTCATTTGAGAAGTTGACACAGAACTCATTTGGAGTCGTGTACTGCATAACGGCCTTTTCGACAGTATGCCTACTCGTGGGAATCCATTTTGAGTTGTCGTAGAAATACCACTGCCCGCTGTCTTCGTGGGTGATGTGGTATTCCTTGATGATGATGTGCGCAGCCTCCAATGGGTCTCGGTCTATGTCGCCGTAGATAGGCGGCAGGTCCGAGAGGATATCTGCGGACGATAGGCCAAGGCGCTCACCGGGCTTGCGCTTTTTTTTACTCTTTTTTTTAGCCTTCTTCTTGCCCTTATCCTTGCCCTTGGATTTAGGCTTATCGATTGAGACGACTGAGGACATGCCCCCTTCATCGTCATCGCCGCTGACAGCCCTCAGACGCTGCCCCTCCTCGCGCTCGGCCCAGACATGCCCCTCGGGGTCAGGCGGTGCGGCCTCGAACGGGGCATCAACCTGCCCGAAGCTTCGGACCTCGATACCCGGGTTTGAATCGTGCCACGGCGTATCCAGCGGGACCCGGACGTCGGCGGCCGACGGTGTCCAGCGAGAGCCAGGGCGGTCTACGTCGAGCTTATTCCCCGCAGGGTATTTTGGGACCGCCCTATCGAAGTCGTACCGAAGCTGCCTCTCATCCCACGGTGGAAGGCAGGTCTGGTTCCACTGCAAAAGCATCGACCAGAAGGTGGACTCGGGGATGTCGAAATCATGCCCAGCCCGGCAAGCCTGCAGCGTCGTGGCATGGCCGCCGCTTCCTTCTATAGCGGGGCCGATGCCGGCGAGGTATCCCTCGCACCGCTTGATCTTGTCCTCCAGAGAAATATCCCTACGAGACTGTCCCGTGCCCAACGCACGCGGGACAAGCGTCGGAATCCTTGGGGCAACCGGAGAAACTTCTTCAAGCTGCATGCCCTCGAAAAGTTCATCTATGGTGTAGAGGCGCCCGGTGTCTACATGCTCAAGCTCAACAAGCAGTGGGTCTTTCTTGTGATGCGAAAAACCAGGCAGCCGCATGACGCGCGCGAGATCGTTAACCTGACTGTCAGTGCCAAACTTGGCGGCAAGGGCTTTCTGAACTTGGTAGAACCGCTCCAAAGACTCGCCGCGGTGCAGCAGCCAATAAGCATGTATGCCGCGCGCACTGCGAACAATGATATTGGGCTTCTGCTCGACATCATCAAAGGAGACCTCAACGTTGTCGCAGTCGATGAATGCGGCACGGAGTTCCTGAACGTTGGCATTGCTACGCCTCCCGGAGATTCGATTAACAGCAACAAATACCCCGGCCCTCTGCCCATTCATGTTGAGCAAGAAGTCTTTGACTTGGCCGAGTGTGCCTGATCGTATTTTGGCTAGTGTCTCATCTTTGCGATTCTCATCATCATCGAATGTTTGGAAAGAGTGTTGTGTGTCACCCTCGTCTGCGGCTGTCAGTGCAGACAAAAATGTACCAGCCTGGTCAAAATCGGGCATGGCCTCCTACGAAAAGTGGAAAGAAAAAATAGAGGGAGCTACTGCTATAGCCTATGCAGTAGCTCCCTCTCGCTGTTTTTTAGCTGACGCCTCATACTTCTTCAGGTACTTCCAGAAGAACTTAGGTGTAGCTATTCCCGTCTGCCTGCTGGGCCATTCGCCATAGACTTGCTGATACCGCATCTTGGCCCAATTCGGTTTATACCCTTCTTCCTGACACCGAAGACACCATCTATTGAAGTTGTCTTGCCGCTCCTTCACAGGCACCGAATGAGCATGTGGGCGGCCATTATTGATATTACCGGCGTTGAGTTCTACAAGCTCCTCGTCGGTGTACTGGAGTTCTCGCTTCGGAAACTCGTATCCACACTCGTTACAAGCCGGAGTCGAGATGTGACACAGGGTTTCGCAATCCGGACACTCCCGCATGGGAGCGCCAGCGTCTCCCTTGCGGGCCCTTTTCTCTCTACCCATAAGAGAGAACTCTTCAGGCTCATTCACAAACCCGTGGGTGCGGGTCCAATCAGCATGGTCGAACAGGAACGCAAACCGCTTGTCATCATCGGGGCGCATTAGCCTGCCGATCATTTGCTTTTGCAGATTGCGGGAGCGTGTAATTCTGGCGCCGATAATAGCCTCAAGGTGAGGGAGGTCCCAGCCCTCGGTGAGGATGCCAAAATTGCTGACGACGGTGAGGACGCGACTGCGGAGGTCAGCAAGGATTTGCCTGCGGAGTTCCTTCGGCGTCTTGCCGTCAATGTGCGCGGCTGCGACACCAGCGTTCTTGAACTGCTCTACGATGAGGTGGCTCTGCCTGATGGACGGGGCGAACACCGCTGTGCAGGCGTTGCAATCAGTCCTCACCAAGCCACCATCATCATCGAATTCTGCGGTAGTCCCTGTAGCGGCAGAGCATCGCTTTGCCCAGTTCTTCAACAGGTCACCGCGAAGAACGGTTCCCTCCATGGCCTTGGCGGAGTCCTTTTTGTTGTAGTCTCCGGCCGTGACGCGGATGTTTGTTTTATCGATCTCCGGCGCACCGTAGACAGTAGGCATAACCAGATAGCCCAAATCGATGAGTTCCTGCACGGCCGCGACCTCGACCAAAGATTGGTATAGCTCGAACCTTTCCCGGTCCTTGGGCTTGAGCTTATCTTGGCCAGGAAGATCAACCTCTCCGAGCCCCTTGCCGTCCATCCTATATGGAGTGGCCGTAAGGCCGAGGACAACTGGGTTGTTGTAGCGCTCCAGAATTTTGATGTACGTAGGAGATGTGCTTCTATGCGCCTCATCAACGATGAGAATGTCTGCATCCCAATGGTCACGATTGATAAGCGTATCGATGGACGCAACCTGAACGCTGGCTTCTGGATTTGCGAGCTTAGACTTCCCCTGGATGATTCCATGGGAAACGCCCATGTCATCAAGGCGCTCACTGCACTGCTGGATAAGCTCAGTTCTGTGGGCGAGGAAGATTGACTTCTTGCCCTTCCCCTGGGCCCCAGATATGACCTCTCCTGCTATTGTGGTTTTTCCAGCCCCGGTTGGAGCAACCACAAGAATACGACGGCGCCCAAGGGAAAGCTCCCCGCGCAGCCGGTCCAGGCAGTCAACCTGATACGGACGTAACGTAACCACGAGTTAGTGATTCAACTTGTCGAGCGTTGAGCGATGCAGAGACGACAACCAACAACCCCTAGAGCGCGCAGACATCGCATGGGGACGGACCGTAGCACGGCCCAGGCCCGAGGCACAAGCGCCTTGTTGCAATCGGCCGCAGGGGCGCGCAGACGACTGCGCATCAGGTTGCATGTAAGAAATCTTATCGTCACCTTGACAGTCGCGCGGCCCAACCGTAGGTTGCGTGCTCTATATGAAGCCCCGAAGTAAAAATCCGAAGATCCCTGCACTGACACAAGCAATTGGATATCTTGCAGGATATGCAAACGATAAGAAGGAGGAAGATCGGCTTTATGGCGTAATCGCCTGGGCGGTGATGCGATGGCCGGATGACTCGCCAGATGAGGTCGTCGGTCAAGTCTTCAACGGCCAGTACATCACCGAGGCCGACGCGATGGGTGAGGAAGAGGGGATCGGTTCCTTCATCGGTTACTTTACCGATGACAAGGAAGGTCGCGGAAACTTTGCCAAAGCCGCCGACATGTGGCGCGAAGCAGGGGGAAGTGAGGCTGAAGATGAAGAAGAGGAAGGCGAAGAGGAAGAAGACGAGGACGAAGAGGGGTGGGACGAAGACGAGGAAGACGAAGAAGGCGACGACGAAGAGGTGGAGTTCTAAGATGAAACTTTCCAAGCTTCAAGAACTGAACAGCCTGCTGGAAAAACGGGCGGTTCTCCAGCACTTTGTAGACTCCGCACCTGGGAGCCTGTACATCGGGATGACCGATGTACAAAACCAAATCGGGCTTCATAAAGAACTCGATATGAAGGTTCGCATTCTTCTCGCTGTCCAGATCGACAAGATGGAAGAAGAAATGAAGGCCTCCGGAATTGACATGTCCCCGGAGAAAAAAGAGCCAGAAAAAAAGGCGCCGGAATCGCCACCGGAAGGGGTGATTGATGCAACGGCTAGTGAGCCTGGTGAAGAAAGCAAGAAGCCTGCCGCCCCCGAAGAAAGCTCCGGGGCCGATGAAGAGGGTTCGCCTGGGTGAAGATTTTGATGTAGTCTGCCGGGGCAGCACGGACGTTGGTCTGCGCTACTTCATACGGTATAAACGAGAGCCAATCGTAATGTGTAAGGATTGGCAGAGGCTATTGGAGCATATGCAATGGCACACACAGTAAGCGCATACAGAATACGGCTTGACGACATGTCATGCGATGAGGATGGCTGTGAGGATCAGGCTGAAATCGCGATCTTCTACAGGTCGAATGAGGGGGAATCTTTCCATCAGTTCTGGTGCGCCGTGCACGACAAGACGCTTTCTCCTGGCTCGAAGGTATTCGAGGTTGCAGAACCCTGGCCTCCGGTGGACGCCGACGATGAAGTCCTTGTTGACGACTTGGTACGCCGACGCATGGAGCACAAAAAGACCAAGGAAGAGAATTGATGGGTGATGTAATCAACTGGAAGGACCGCTATGGCGACAGGTACCCAGATCCCGAAACAATTTGCCTGGGCCCCTGCGACGGCATGGGCTGCTTCCCGCTGAACAGGAACGACAGGAATCCCGAGTACAAGCGCCTGTGGGATGAGGCGGAGCGGAAAAAATCAAGCAGGCGCGGTTGGCATTTTGTGAAGTGCCCAGATTGCAAAGGAACAGGAAAGAAGGGGGTATCAGAATGACCAAAATCGAAGTCCTAGACCACGGATATGCGACTCATATCGAGTCATGGGGTAGCGACGAGGGCATAGTCGAAGCCGCAAGAATGTCAACCAACAAGGGGTTCAACGGTTGGGGACCGGTTCTCGTTGAAGAGAAGTGCAAGGAATGCGGCGGCATCGGGATGGTTGGCGGCGGTCGCTATGCAAAGGCGTGCGGGGCATGCGAGGGGATTGGCTTCATCAGGACAGGCGAGGCCAAGCCTGGTGACGAGAAGCTGCTTCGTTATCTGTATGAGCACAAGCACTCCACACCATTCGAAATGGCGGGTCTGACCATCGAGGTTCAGGCGCCTATTTTAGTGTTTAGGCAGTGGCATAGGCACAGAACGCAATGTCTTGCCCCCGACACGCTTGTGCATTTTGAACGCCGCGGACAGAATGGTAAGCGCTATGTTTACAAGATGCGAATCGAAGATGTATGGAAGAAATGGCAGCCGACGATACGAAGGTCTCGTCCTGAGCGCCAGACCAATGCTCTATTTAAGCGTAAGCGCATTCAGGGAATGTCGCTCCGCTGTCTTGATGAAGAGGCTGGCGAAGTCATTAAAACCAGCGTTGTGGATGTAATTAAGGGAGAGCCGAAGGCGATGGTCTGTGTAACGACAGCTTCGGGGCGGTCTATCACAGCAACGCGGGCCCACCGTTTTATGACTTCGCGAGGGTGGATGCAGCTTGGAGAGGCCATTGAAACCAAGGCTATGCTGACCCTTGAGGGTACTACTCGCGCTAAAACTAAACGGTGGGAGCGACCCACTATTTGTGAGGAGGATGAATCCTGGAAGCCAGTTCTTGGGTGGGAAGGACTGTACGAGGTTTCTGATGAGGGACGTGTCCGCCGGATGCGCGGCGCACTGCCAAGCGAGCCTAAACGCAACACGGCCGGCGCCCAGGAATACGATGTAGTAAGCTTGAGCCGGGGAGGCAAGACCTATACGCGCACCGTGCATACTTTGGTGCTGGATGCATTTGTCGGGCCGTGCCCCGACGGACACGAGGCACGCCACCTTGACGACAATCGAGGTAACCCGAGTTTATCAAATTTGGAGTGGGCCACTGCAAAACGCAACGCCCAGGACCGCATAGACCGAGATCGTCAGCAGCGTCTTGTGTCTGTATTTGAGGAAATCGTATCCGTCGAAGAGGCGGGCGAATTGCCCACATACGATCTCAGCGTTGAGGGACCATGGCACAACTTTGTGGCTGATGGTTTTGTTGTTCATAACTCCTATAACGAAATGAGCGCCAGATATACACCTTTGCCGAACACGAATTATATGCCTAGTGTGGACCGTTGCATTGTGGTGCATGGTGCGAACAAGCAGGCGCGTGGGGCTACGATACGCACGCCGACGCATGAGGAGGTGCTTGCGTGGTTGGAGAGCCTCCAGGCGTCCTACGACCTGGCGGAGCAGGTTTACCAGCAGGGCCTGGAGATCGGCATCCCCAAGGAGGTTGCGCGCTGTCCGGTGCCCGTGGCTCGATACAGTCGCATGCGGGCTAGCGCCAATCTGCGGAACTGGCTGGCGTTCTTGACCTTGCGGATGGATTCGCATGCGCAGGAGGAGATTCGTGTGTACGCTGATGCGGTTGGGGGCTTTATTCAGAAGTCCTTTCCACGCACATGGGAGCTTTTCGTGGAGGGTCAAAATGGCAAGTGATGATGTTCAAGTAGCGTACGGGTCGCCGCCGGTGCCGCCTGAGGGTTGGGATAAGATGGCGTGCACCTGCGATTCCGTGCTTGGACAGGACCATAGGAAGCACTGCCCAAGATTCGTCGGGGCCGAGGCGGTGGACCACCCGTCGCATTACGGCGGGGCGGACAATCCCTACGAGGCCATCAAGGTGATTGAGGCGTGGAAGCTTGGGTTCAACCTGGGCAACTCCGTGAAGTACATCAGCCGCCATGAACACAAGGGCACGGCGCTAGAGGATTTGAAGAAGGCCCGGTGGTATTTAGACAGGGAGATTCAGAGGCTTGAAAACGCGTGAAAAGCTCTGGGACTTTGCAATGCGAATGACCATCGTCCTGTCCCTGGCCCTTGCGTTTTGGCTAGGCGTGGTGGCGATGGAATTTGCCATCGAGTTATTCTGGGGTACGGTGACGCCGTGAGCGAGCCGAGTCCCGCGTCGCCTTATCGGCTGGAGGCCCGATTGATAGGCCTGCGCAGGTGTTGGCGTAAGATGAAAAGCGAAGGCCCCCGATCTTACGAGGTCACCGTAAGAGACCAGTGTCCACTTCACGCTGAGGCGAGGTAGCCGCTTTCATGTCACTCAAAAATTCCTCACGGAACGTTGCCGAAGACGAAACATCGGCCGTGCGGGGTGGTGCCCGTGGGCGGCTCTTGCGGGGTGTTCGCGACCCCTGTAAGAGCCGTCGCTTGCCAAGGGTGTGGATGTGAAGATTCCAATCAAGAAGTATGTGATGGACGAATCCCTCTCCTGGGAAGAGCGGTATCGTCAACTTGAAAAGCACCACGAGGAAGAAACGTTGTGGATGATCGAGGAGATTCGGCGCCTGGAGTTTGCGCTGCACACGCGGCGCTCACGATGAATAGGATCGTTTTTATGAACGAAAAAATCGAGAAAGCAAGAACCGGGGTTAGTGACGCGGGGGTGAAGTTGGCACTGGCTGGGATGGAGGTCCAGAACATCGACATGGACAACGGCGAATGGGTTGTGCTGGATAAAAGGCTCGCGGACATGATCGGGAAAGCACAGTCGATGTGTCATGAAATTTGCGTGTATATAGATGAGCGGAGCGAGCCCGGAAAGCCGAGTGATTGACCGCCCGCCCACCGAGGCCGTGGCCCGCAAGGCCATCAAGCGCGCGCTGATGGAACTGTCGGGGAATACGAATGAGCCGATGCATCCTGCGGCCTGGTGGAACGCTATTGCTCAGGCCATGAATCGGTACCTGGGCCCGTCGATGGGCATGACGACGGAGCAGCGGTGGGACCGCCTGAAGATGGTGGAGATCTGGCTGCTAACCGAAAGCCTGGAAGAAAGAGCCGCTATAAAGGATTGGTATTGAACAATGGCACTTGATATGACAATACGGGTAAAGGACAGCGGGGCTTACATCGAGGTCTGGGAGAAGAACAGGAAGCCTGGCGCGCGAATGAACTTTTTCGACGGGGACCGGCATATGAGGCTCGATGAGCTTCGCCGATTTGCAGCGGCCCTGAACGAGGCGGTTAGGGTTGTAGAAACGGCGATATGACCGCAGACCTACATTCACGCCTGTGCGATGTGGCCGCAACGTGGCTGTCCGGAAGATGGAACTGCGCCGTCGTGGCCGTGGAGCCGAGGGCCTGGGCTGTCCAGGAGGAGCCGGATGCCTTCGGTTGGGATATCAATGGTATTTCGCATCTTGTGGAGGTCAAGGTGAGCCTGGATGATTTCATGGCCGACAGATACAAGGCTCATCGGGGAATGGAGGGCATGGGCACGTTTCGCTGGTACTTGGCCCCCAAAGGGGTGATTCCCGTCGAGAAGCTCCCTCCCTACTGGGGTTTGGCCACAGTCTCGGGTTCTATGAAGCGGGTTGTCATCAAGCGGCCGGCATGGGATAGGCCATTCACAGATACGCGGGCGCGGCTTGAGGCGGGCCTGTTGGCTTGCCTTGTGCGAAGGTCGCATGATTACGAGAAGGTGCTGCGTGTGGATGGCGAGATGTTGCAGGGGATGGCGCTTGCCAGAAGAGCCCCCTTTGAAGGAGGGTAAGAATGATTTCCGATGAAGAAGAACTCTTGCGCCGCATCAGGAAGCGGGTTGACTTGTGGCCCGTCTGGAAGCAGAGGGCTGCCGCTGCGGGATTGTTTACAAACCTGGGTGAAGAAGGAGTGAATATGGATTCTGAAAACTGGACCCTGGAAGAGGAAGTCAAGAAATACTGGCATGCTTATGGGGAGCGCTGGGAGGCGCGTGTTGAGCATGACGGCGAGGATAGTTGGGTGTGGTGGGTGTGGGTTGGTGATGGCGAGTATGTTGCGGAAGGATCCCTGTCGGGGCCGCAGCTTGAGGACGGCGAGGACCCCCACACCAACGAAGGATTGCTCCGGGCCAAATCCTTCGTGCATGCGGTCATTAATCAAGCGGCCTCCTGGATGATGGTGTGAGCTAATGAATGAAGACGATAAGCTGGACGAGATCTTCAATAAGGTAGACGATCTTTTTTTGGCAGGAAAGTTCGAGGAGGCCGATGCGTTATTGTCGGCTGTCGATCCCCGCGAGATCGGGGAGACCCTGACCATTGGGTGGCTGACGATCACATTCGCCGCGCGTGACAGGCTTCAGAACAGGGATGCCCTGGTAGCCAGAGCCCGCGCATATTTTGAGGCTGAGATTCCAGAGGCCGCGGCGGCGCTTTTGAAAGGGCTGGAATGAGCAAGTCGGTCAGGCTGCGCGGCTTCGGAGACCAGGACTTAGATCAAGTGATGGATCACATTGAGCAGGAAGTAGAAGATGCTCCGACTTAGAAAGATATACGAAAGATGCGATGCTGCAGTCTCTTGCACGGGTGAGGAATGGCACAATCCGTCCGGGGATGTGATCAACATGTCATATCTCGTCAAGCGTTTGGTAGGCCAGGTTCACAAGCTCAATGAGTTGGGGAAGCACGATATGGACCTGTGCCCCCTGTGCGCCGGGTATACCTGGGGCCGTCCTAGCGAAAGTGGCAGCATGGATTTCACACGGAGGCACTGCAGTGACTGCGGCGAGCTAAGGCCAGAGCCCAAGGGGGCAGACAAATGACCGACGACAAGCCAGAGATTCCCCCCTGCTGGATTTGCCAGAAGCCCGCCATCGGCATCGGCGCCTCATCCATGGGCGCCATCAGCGGCCCGTACTGCCAGGAGTGCGCAGACGAAGGGCGTGAGCCCTGGTTCGCCCTGGTAGCCGGGATGATGGGCCTGGAGCGCGGCAGCGTCCACGAGGGCCTGACACCCATCATCGAGGCTACCCTGAAGTTCTACGACAAGACGGAAGATGATCTGTGGGAGGATGTGGAGCGGACCGACAGGGAGTACGGAGAGTTGATGGAGAAGGAAGAAAAAGAGAGGGACGGCCAGGCGATAGAATGGTTCGGAGACGATGACTGAAGATCAGGCACAGAATATTGTAAACGCCCTTCTAAGTGAATTGGAGGGGCGTGGTGGATTTGATATTATCAACCAAGTCCAAGACGACAAAGAGGTGTATGTCGAGATGTACGCCTCTCTCACCGAGCGTGTTCAGGAGGCATTTGCGAGCGATGCAAGGCCCCATCACTCTCGCTTTTACGAGGCAAAAAATGACGAAGGATGATGCGCTGAATTTGATTTCCTCTTATTGTGAAATCACGAAAAACAGAGGCTTCGAGGACGAGATTGTCACAGGCCTCCGCGGCCGCTTTCCGCCGGAGGGCAGTGAGGCCAAGGCGATGCGCTGGCTTGGGTTTATGCAGGGCGCCCTGTATACACACAAGGTTTTTACCCTGGATGAACTCAAGAAACATAGTATGGAAAGATCGGTGAGCGATGATTGAATTTTGCCTTCGTGATGAGGAGGCGAAAGGGCCAGCGGGCGGTGTCCGGGAAAGCGTGCTCCGTGCTGTTGTGTAGTCCCATAACACCCGCAGCCGCGCCACAGGGGGTCATGTCCCTGGGGGCGCGGTACTTATGAATCTTGCATTGGATACCGTGTGCGCCCGGACACTGAGGATCTCCGAGCAAAGCCGCTGGGTAGAGCAGATTCGCGAAGTTGTGAAAGCCGCACCGCTGGTGCGCCCGCATACTCCCAACGGCCTGCCGATGCGCGTGCGGGTATCCGCAGCAGGCCGGCTGGGCTGGGTGGGAGACTGGGCGTATCGATACGACCCTGTCCAGAAGAACGGGCGCGACTGGCCGCCGATGCCGCCTGAGTGGACGGCCGTGGCCGACGAGGTAGCCGGCCCGCAGCCATGGGACTCTGCCATCATCAACTGGTATGACCCCGACGCCTCGCTGGGCTGGCACGAAGACAAGAACGAACGCGACCTGTCGCTGCCCATCGTCACCATATCCCTCGGGGACGCCTGCTCCTGGGCAGTCCGGGATGAGGCTGGTAAACCACATCGAACCAGGTTAGAGTCGGGGGATATCACGCTGTTGGCCGGAGACACCCGGAACTGTATGCATACCGTGGAGCGCATTATTGAAGCGCCATTGCTATCCCCGCTGCGAAGGCGGGGGCGAATCAGCGTGACTATGAGGGTCGCTGGATGAAACCGATGGAGCACCTGGGGTACGACCCCTACAAGAATGACGGGCTTACGAAGGAGCTTCGCCGCCGCCTTCGTAAGCAGCTTGATTATCGCTTGGGCAACACATTGTTCAGGCGCGTCTCGGGCGTCGTCCGGGACGAGATCGAATGGATGCTAAATCCATGCCGGCACCATGACCGCAGGTCTGTCTGTCAGGTTTGCGAGCCGATGTCTCAGAAGACAATCTCCAGCCTGAATTACCAGATGAAGAGGCACGGCAAAACCAGGATGGGCTGCGCTCCGCTCCGGAAACGAAGGAAGCGCCTTCACAAGAAGCTGGCGAAGCGGGGATTCTCCGCGAGCCCGACCTCTATTATTTGGTCATCGCCGACGCCTGGATATGGGACTCAGGATACAAAGTACGATTGGCTAGCCTAAATGGAGATATGGTTATGTGTGAACATGAAATGCTGCGAGACGCAAAAGACAACGTGATCGTTGTGAGCATGAAGACAACATGGCGCACCGATCCATCGGAGGTCGTTGGCTTTCCAGCAAGAATCTGCAGCAAATGCAGGAGTATCTATGTGCCCGGGACTGTATCCGAATCCTTCAAGTTGCAGGGGTCACCAGAAGGGGAAAGGCTTCTGTCGCGATGACGCTGGTCAGTGAAAGTATTGCGCCCTATCGCGAGCAGAACGCGCTCTATCAGGACGTGTGGGATTGGGATGTGATTGTGTACCCAGATTGGTCGATTCGCGTTTTGTGCATGACGAATGGCTGTTTGTATGAGTACGGCCACATGGGGCGCGATTGTGATTGTGGTGAGAAGCCGCGGATGTCCTCTCCGATTGTGGACGAGTACAAGCACCCGCTGAAGGAAGACCTTCGCACCCCGAGGCTGGGGGCCGCGCGATGCCTGCTGGGTATTGTGGAGGGGGATTCGATTCCGGTGATGTCGGGCAAGGCGTACCGTCTCAATGGCCCACGAACTCCTCACGAGGGCTTTAGGGGCGCTTCTATCTGGGAGATGTACAAGCAAGAGGTTAGGCGAGAGGTTGAAGAAGAGATAAGGGCAGGGGGATTTTTCCAAAGACTGTGGGGATGGATGCAGGAATGATCAAATACGGAGATTGGAAGTGGACGTGTGATGGCTGCGGCCATTCAGAGACCCATCCCTCGCACCGCGGCATCACGGGGTGGTTCGAGATTCAGGTGGTCCCATCGTTTATGCTGGGAGGCCGGAACAAGTATAACCTCTGTCCCAAATGCGCCATCAAGGCGAAGGAAGTGTCTGAGAAGAAGTTTCCATTTGCGGAAGAGGGCGGGGAGGGTTGCGCCAGCCGACAAGTCCGAGAGGGCTCGATAATGGCCCCTATGTCACCCACAAAAACAATGTCGGCTCCGCCGTGCCCTTGGTGCTGGAAGCAGAGGGCAACGCAACAAAAGGATGGCTGGTGGCAATGCCCTTGCGGAAAGTCATTCGGGACTGGTGACTGTGAAATAGTTTTGAAGGTGGTTTCATGGCCAACCCCCGACGAGCCCGGATGGTGGGAGGCGCAGGTTTATGGCCCGGAGGCGGGTCCGGGCGAAGGTAATGAAAACTCTTTTTGGAGCGCCGCGCCAGATCGCGCCACCGCGATCGGTGAGGCCGTCCTCAAGGCGATGGAGAAAATGCAAGGCCTCCCTCCGCTCAGGGCTCCGCGCGATCTAGACCGGGGTGAGTACCTCGACCTGTTGGCAAAGGGCCAGGTGACGGACGAAGAGCGGTTGATCTATCTCGAAGGCTGCTACATGACAGACGACCTCTCCCGAGACAGCCGGTCGAGTCTGAGCGCAGAGATTGACGGGCTGCGGAAGAAGATTCACCAGAACAATCCGAAGTGGCTATCATCCTGAGCGCTTTCCATCTTCGTAAAGACTCGGAGAAAATCTTGGGAATCTGACGGTCATGGTACGTCATGGTAGGTGGTGCGCCCAAAAAACATTGGACGCCGTTTTGGTGGCGTCATATGATTTCACCCTGTATGTCGAATCTACACCTAGTCCGCTATCGCGAGGAGCTTGGGTTTTCTTCTTGGGCATTCTCCAAGCTGCTGGAGATAGCGCCAGTGACCTACCTGAAGTATGAGAGGATGGAACTATCTCCGCTGGAGACCCGGACAGGCCAATGGCGAAAATCTGCTAGACTGATTGCAGAATTTCATGGTGTAGACCCATCAGAATTATGGCCTCGCGTAGCGCTTCAAATGAGAAGGGCCATTGGAATAAAAAGTCTTCGTGAGGATCCATTTCCGTCCGCTGAAGATGTATGTATTGAAGGGGAGCTTGAATATGAGATGTTGCGTGCGATCAGAACCTTGCCCCTGCGCGGTCGGATAGTCATTTATAGGAGATTCGGGTTCGATGAGAGCGGTGGGCATACATTCCGGATGATCGGAAATAGGATCGGCAGGAGCCCTGAGGCCGTGTCGCGAGTAGAGAGGGACTCGCTGCGTGAGCTTAGACATCCCAAGATTAGCAAACGGCTGAAGGATTTTGTGCTGGACCGATGATATCTGATGAGAAGAAGCGAGCCTGTGGTTCCTGCGGCGAACCTATCACCGACAAGAATCGGCGTAAGGGACTCAACAGCCTGTGCTCGAACTGCCGGATGCCCCACATGCTGGTCTCCAACATGGGCGAGGGCAGAGCCCGGTGTGACCTGTGTGGCTATATGGATGCATATGACAACTTGCGGTTGCTGGACTGTGGGAACCCCGACCTATCCGCTTGCGAAAGTTGCGGAGGTACGCCATACTGTGAGCCCGACTGCGCGATGATCGCTGATATGCTCGCAGACCCCAAGGTATACGTAGTCGGATTTGGATCGGAGAAATGAGCCGGCCACCGCGGAAGAAGCGGACCGGCGCCGTCGCCAACCAGCTTACCCGGGCGATTGTTAGTCGCAAGAAGATTGAAGTTACAGAGAATGACCGCGGTAAGATTGATATTTGGGTCGCCGGACAATATATTGGGTGGCTCGAAAAGGACATGGCAGAAGAGATTTTGAGCCGTGACTGAGGTAAGGAAATACACACCAGAAGAAGTCTGGAAGCTGTACCGCGGCGTGCGAGACCCATGCGAGAAGTGCCGTGGGTCCGGCGCGGTCATGTACGGAAGCACATCGACGTGGAGAGGCGGCGTCGGCGGCGCTGCCATGACGAGAAACGTGTGTGATGTCTGCTGGGGGAGCGGTGATAAACACAAGGTTTGGGAAGACCTTCGGGCATGGCGTGACCGCGACCAAGAGATGTCCAGGGAGCAGGCTTTCAAGTATTTGAAGTCTGCGTTTGGCGCAACTCTATCAAGCCTGCGCAAAGACCTCCTCATATTTGCCGATATTATCGATAAGGAAACGAGGCGGCGGAAGCTGCCAGAGGGAACAGATGAGTTTTGGTATAAGCGCAACGCTGAAGTATTTTCGCGGTCGATTAGAAGACTCTGTGGCGAAGAGGTGGATGAGTGGTAGGGGTGGCGGCGGGTACTCCAAGCTCCCGTTGATCGAGTGGCCATTCATGGACGCGTACATACTGAAGTACCCGACGGGGTCGTATCTGCCGTCGCATAGAGACCCACTGTTCGTGGCCGACCACTACCGGTGCAATGTTGTCCTCCAGCATGCCGACGAAGGCGGTCGATTCATTTGTGACAAGACGATCTTGAAGGTTGGCCGCCTGGCGATCTTCAGGTCAGACGAGGCCACCCATGAGGTCACAAAGGTCATCCGGGGAACCCGGCTTGTTTTGTCACTGGGGCTGGCGGTGTAATGCCGCTCTATTCATACCGGTGTGGGTCTTGTGGCCATGAGTTTGAGGAGATTCAGAAATTCTCCGACCCTCCAGTCAAGACATGCCCCGAGTGTTCTGGCACCGTCGAGAAGCAGATTGCCGCCGGAAGCTTTGTGCTCAAGGGCGGCGGCTGGTACCGAGACGGCTACGCCAAGAAGAAAGAAACCGCCGCTACCAAGACCAAAGAAAAGCTGATCAAGGAAAAGACATGAATCCAGTAGAGAAAAGATTACGCTGCGCCAACCATAAGCCGACCTTTGAAAAGCAGGACGGCGGGTCCGTCACCTACCTTTGCGGAAAATGCGGATGGCGCGGAAGGTTTGGCGTCGCCAGCGATAGGAAGCAGACGGGCGGTCGATGACCGCGATGCAACTGTGCGAAGCATGGCTCCGCGGGGAACCCTGCTTCGGCAAGCTCATGGACGTGGCCCTGGAAGAGCTTTTCGACCTGGAGTACGAGTTGCAACACGAGTTTGGCTGCGGGGCGGAGGTGTCGGCCCACTGGGCCGAAGGATGGTCGGTGCCACACCCCATTCTTCAGAACAAGGTGGTAGATTTCATCATGGAGGTGTCGTTACGATGAACAGGGCAATGGGAACATGTAGTATCTGCGGCGGCTGCGTATCCGTCCCGACGGTCTGGTGGGGCGTGATACCGCCTACGCCGACCTGCGAAGCCTGCGGCGCGGTCCCCGTGGAGGCACACGGCCCCGTGATCCCGATGAGACCAGGCAGGCGTGGTAGATCCTCCAATCTTGAATTCCGGACCACAGGAACATCCTGGGGACGCCCTCGTGCCAGAAATTCCTCATAGAAAGGTTGTTGCACTGCCCCCGGGCGGCGGCGCACTGCTTGAATGCGGCCACACGACATGGGTGGAGTACGGGGAGGCTGCTATCCAGTGTATGGATTGCGTAAAAGAGCCTGCTGATAAAATTATGCAAGGGCGATACCGGCTGGCGGCTGAATGTCAGCAAACGGTGACAGAGGCTTTGTGGGATAGAATATCTGGGGCTTTTGTGCCAGCAGTGTCGGATCTTAAGTGGATTGTACAATACAATATTGATACCGAGGGAACTCCCTTTTAGGGGGGAAGGAACAATGTCATGTCGAGTATGAAAGACGACCAGGATTATCGGGAGCAGATTCGCCTCAAGGCGAAGAACGACTTCAATCAAGAACTGACCGAAGATCACATCACGATGTGTATCTACGAGGAAGAGCAGGAGAGGCTCTCCTTCTTCCACGGGCATTTGTATATCAACCCGCGTCGCATTTGGACGAATGGCGATTGGCTAAACAAAGTTCAATGGAGCAAGACGATTGACGGGTACCGCGTTCTCGCTCAGCGCAATGGCCTGTGCCGCGTGGACGAGCCGGTTTGGGAAAAGGATGAGGATGGCAAGCTTATTTGCTGCAAGGTGTCGGTGTGGCGTCGGGGTCCGGATGGATACGCGGAGGGACCATACATAGGGATTGCCCACTACGATGAATTCGTTCAGCTTTCGGATGAGTACAAGGACCGGAAGAAGACGGGCAAGAAGGTTCCGAATCGTCAGTGGAATACGAGCCCTTTGAATCAGCTTTCGATTTGCGCAGAGCGACAGGCGCATCGGAAGGCGGGGCTTGACCACACCAAGATTACCGATGACATCGTGGACCTGCAGCCTCGGGGGACCATTGATGAGCCGACGGATGTGGAGGATGTGGATGTGGAGGAGGTAGCAGAGGCCTCGTCCACGACGGCTGCTACCTTGGAGTTCCCCAAGGCCCACAGGGGCTGCGAGTATCGTGGTGCGATGATTGTGATGACAGTTGCGGGTCCAACGTGGTGGGCGGTGTTCCTGGACGACGGAAAGAAGGTTGTATTCGGACGCGAGGGCGATGTGCTGGTAGAGCAGGAAGTTACAGATCGTGAATTCGAGTTCGCGGGCGGGGCCGAGTGGATCGAGGGCTCCGTGTACTACGATAAGTCCAAGGTGGTTGCGGTGACCACGAAGGGGCGCAATGCTGTCCTGGAGTTGGATTCTGGATTCAAGGTGAAGCTGGACCAGTGGGGCAGGGAGGTGGGAAGGAAGGCGGCGGACAGGGCGCCGGAAGAGCCCGCCAAGGAAGAGGCCGTCGAGGAAGAACCCCCCAAGGAGGAACCCACCGAGGAGAAGGCGGCCGAGGGGGATACGGAATTCGACAAGGCGATGTTGTTGGCGAAGGATTGTAGTGGGGCTAGTATGGAAGAAATTCGCAAGGGGACGATCACGCTCCTGGCTTTTTGGTGCAAGAATATGAATGGCGGTGTGAAGGTCTCGCCGAAAACGGCATACGTAGACCTGGTCGGCGTGGCGATTGGCGACGGGGACAAGATGCGCGTGGAGGATTACCGAGCGCTGTTCGAGACCCTTCAAGAGAAGATCCAGGAGAAAGCCGCATGATGAGGTGCACAAAATGCAGCGGCACAGGCAGCGAGGGGTTCATCACCTTCTTGCGCTGCGGCCGGTGTAGCGGCACGGGCGATGAGCCGAAGGACGCGCTTGTCCCCTACTCCCCGGAGTTGATTGTGGTGCCGAGCGGGCCGGTGATCACGGCGCTGAAGGAAGGCCCAGAAGCTGTAGAAAAGAAACTGACTTCTCAGAAGAAGAGGCAAGAGAAGCCCGATCTCGGGCCAGATTATTCCATCCCGCCGCCCTCACCGTACCCGAGTAGCCACGCCCCTTATTCATACGGGGCATCGCAAGGCTGCGTCGAGAGCAACCGGGTGTTCGACAATTCCTCGCCGGAAGAAGAGAAGCCTCGCGTACGACCGATCAGCCAGTTCTTCGACATAACACCCGGTTGTCCAGAGCCGCTCATTTTCGGCTTCAAGCACCTGTCGCGAGACCTCTATAACCAGGAGGTGTTCCTGCACGAGATCGGCTTTGACAGTAAGAACAAATACATGATCAAGGCCTCTCATCAAGGATATATGTTCCTGGAGGCCTTCTACACCGGACTCGGGGTGAAGGCCGTTATGGATGAGCCCTGCAGGATTTATCCGATTCAGGACATAAGATTCGACCTGGACCCGCAGGATAAAAATCCAGACCTTCCCACGGACCGCATGGCCCTGACCGTGTGGATTGAAGAACGGGAAACGCAGATGGTTCAGATGTACCCAATGAACAGGGGCTATGGCCCAACCTATAGTCGGGGTTATGGCCAGAGGTAAGCCGTATTGGGCAAAGGATGATGAATGGGGTGAGCACCTCTATACGCCCGATTACAACCCCGACTTCAATACGGCAATGAAGGATTTGGTCCCAGATACGGAACGCAGGTGGGATAAGAGAAAGCGGGCATGGTGGATTTCGCACGCGTGGTTGGACGAGGTGGACTCACTGCTCAGGCTTCACTATGAAGATTTTTCGGAGACGCGGGAGTATTAGAAGATGGAAAATCTACTAGACCGAGACCTGCTCATCATTGACGTGGAGTCGAACGGCCTGTGGGGCCAACCCTTCGCGGTCGGGGCCGTGCGTATGACTTCCGGAGGGCGGGTTATCCGGAGCTTTGGAATGCGATGCAACATTGATGAGGTGCCCGATGAGTGGGTTGTAAATAACGAGATCGAGGAAATGCTGGAGGAGTTGCCCAAGGTGGAGAACCCGAGGGCGTTGATGGCAGCGTTTATCGAGTGGTACTCAGGAGAGGGCATCACTGCGGCCATCCGATCCGGGGTGGACAGGGGCCGCAATACGTTTGTAGACACTGGCTTTCCTGTGGATTGCAGGTTCCTGGACCTCATGCGTTTGGATGAAAAATGGCAGTCGCTTTCGCCGTATCCGCTGTATGATGTTTCTAGTATAATTATGGCAGCGGGAGGTCCACCAAATGTGGATAGACTTGAGTATGCAAAAGAGCTTATCGGAGAGAAGAAGGGGACTGCCCACGATCCATTGTGGGACGCAGAGCTATCTGGGCTATGCGCGATTCGGGCTCTCAGGAGGCTACAAGCACTACACGGGGGGCGATGATCGCCTATGGCTTCTAGGCGTACTGGTCATCATCAGCGTGCTCGGGGCCGTGTACCTCGTGGGCGCGGCCCTGTAGACCTTCCCAAGGCAGCCAG
>Ga0307378_10003761_pt1 | contig 22028 bp, 10 predicted proteins | sample UN1MG_FD_202238 | JGI IMG/M metagenome (GOLD analysis project Ga0307378, IMG submission 202238) | Soil microbial communities from Risofladan, Vaasa, Finland - UN-1 | ecosystem: Environmental > Terrestrial > Soil > Coastal area > Acid sulfate soil | place: Finland: Risofladan, Vaasa | collected...
CCTGCCATGGACAGACGAACGCTCGCCCTCGCCGGCCTGCTGGCGCTCATCCCGACCGGCCTTCAGGCCGACGACCCCCAGGACAAAACCACCTCGGCCCTGCGGCGCGACATCGTCGTCACAGCCACGCGGCTGGAGACCCCGGAGAAGAAGGTCGGAAGCTCCCTGACTGTCATAACGGGCGAAGAGCTGGCCCGCGGCCACAAGGCCTACGTCTTCGAAGCCCTGGAGGATGTTCTCGGTCTGTCGACGCTCCGGAACGGGGGGCCGGGCGCGACATCTTCCGTCTCTATTCGCGGGGCCAACAGCGAGCACACGCTATTCCTTCTCGACGGCCTCGAGCTCAACGACCCGATCAACCCCTCCCGCTCGTACGACCTGGCCCATTTGTCCCTCAGCCAAGTCGAGCGGGTCGAGATCCTCCGCGGCCCCCAGGGACTCCTCTACGGTTCGGACGCGCTCGGCGGCGTCGTCAACATCATCACCCGGGCCGGCCGCGGCAAGCCCCGCCTGACCCTCGCCTCGTCGGCGGGCACGCACCAAACGCTCACCTCCGACCTCGGGCTCTCGGGTTCAAGCCGGAAGGCGGACTACTCGCTCTCCCTTTTCCACGAACGGACCGCGGGCATATCCGCGGCCTCGTCCGCCTATCCGGGCAACGTCGAAAAGGACGGCTACCGCAATCTGTCTCTCTCCGCCCGGTTCGGCTATGCTCCCCGGCCGACGAAGAGCCTGACCTTGACGGTCAAGGCCGTGGAAGCCCGGAGCGAGCTCGACAACTTCGGCGGCCCCGGAGGGGACGATCCGAACAGCCGCCAGGATTACGGGACCCTTCTCGTCCGCGGGCAGTATCGCGGCCTCGCCGCGAGCGGCCGCTGGGAACACGCCCTCTCCGTCTCCTGGCTGGGCGCCGAGCGCAAGAATAGGAACCCAGTCGACGAAGCCCATCCCCAGGAACGGGACGAGGGTCGCTATCAGAGCGACATCTTCAAACTCGACTGGCAGAACAATTTTTTCCTCCACCCGGCGCACACGCTCACGGCCGGCCTGGAGCTCGAGCAAGAAAACGGACGTTCCGATTACGTCTCGGAAAGCGCTTGGGGGATCGTCGAATCCCGCTTCCCTTCCGTCCGGGCCGGGTCGGCCGGCGTCTATCTCCTAGACCGCTGGGAAATCGGAGAGCGGTTTTTCGTCACGGCCGGAGTCCGGGGCGACCGCCACAGCCGGGCCGGGGCCGCGGTGACGTTCCGCGTCGCTCCGGCGTATCTCGTCGCCGCGACGGGGACGAAACTCAAGGCCTCGTTCGGCACAGGCTTCAAGTCACCCTCCCTTTACCAGCTTTTCGCGCCGGAGACTTCCTGGGGGCCGGTGGGCAACCCGGCCCTGCGGCCGGAGCGGGCCGCGGGCTGGGACGCGGGGTTCGAGCAGAGCTTTATGAAAGAGCGTTTCACATTCGGGCTGACCTGGTTCGAAAATGCCTTCCGGGACCTCGTCGACTTCGACTTCGCGGCCGGCTACATCAACATCGGCCGGGCCCGGACGCGCGGCCTCGAGGCCTCGGCTAAAACGCGGCTTGGCGGAGGAGTCCGTCTGGGGGCCTCCTACACGCGTCTCATGGCCAGGGACGAAGACACCGGGACGGACCTCCTCCGCCGGCCCCGCGACAAGTTCTCCGCCGATTTCGGCGCGCGCCTGGCCGGCCGATTCGACCTGACGGTGACGTCCCTCTACATCGGACGCCGGCTCGACAAGGACTTCAGCGCGTACCCCTATCAGACCGTCCGGCTCCCCGGGTATGTCCTCCTCGGCGCCGTCCTGTCGACGGCCGTCGGGCCCCGGTTCGAGCTCTTCGCCCGCCTCGACAACATCCTCGGCGCCCGCTACGAACAGGTCTGGGGCTACGGCGCTCCGGGCTTCTCGCTGACAACGGGCGTCCGGTGCGTCCTCTAGAAAGAGGATGCCGGCGGCCGAGAGCGCTGGCGATCATTCCAGGGTCGTGAAGCCGCGGACGGGCGCCGGCCGGAGAACGTGCATGTCAAAGACGATGACCTCGTTCTCCCCGCGCTTCAGGAACGGGGCCGGGCAGTAAAGCCGCTTCTGGGGCCCGATCTCCCAGTAGCGGCCGAGGTTGTGTCCGTTGACCCAGACGACCCCTTTCTTCCATCCGGTCATGTCCAGGTAGGTGTCGCCCGTCTCCCGGAGCTCGAACCGGCCGCGGAAGAAGTTGGCCGGCCGATCGGCCGGCCTCCCGCCGAATTTCAACAGGCGCAAGTCGTCCTCGCCCATGGGCAGGCCGTGGACGTCCCAGGTCATGAGCGTCATGGAGTTCAGGGTCACCCGCTCGGTGATGCCCTTGCGATCGATGAGGCGGGGACCGAAGTTGATCCGGCCCATGCCCTCGACGAGGATATCGAGCGTCTCGTTGGCCGGCTCGGCCTTGGGGATGTCGATGGCCGTCTCTTTTTTTGTCCGGTCGATCGTCGCCAGGAATTTCCCGTCCACGTAGACGCTGGCGTAGTCGTGGACGTCCGTGACCGTCAGCTTGCCACCCCGATGGCCGAGGAGTTTCGTCCGGTAGAGGATGAAGCCGTGGTCCTGCCCGTAGGACTCCATCGGCCCGGGCTGAGGGCTGGGAACCGGAGGCGGGAGGTTGTCGAACAGCGAAGCGCTCTCGCCGAGCGTGATCGCAGGGATCTCGATCGTCGGGATCGGCCGGGGAAGGTCGGGCAGCCGGGTCCCCTTCGGCAGGTAGCCCCGAAGAAGGTCGCGGATCGCGAAATACTTGGGCGTCGGCCGCCCCATTTCGTTCAGGGGCGCGTCGTAGTCGTAGCTCGTCACGTCGGGCTCGTACTTATCGCTGAAGTTGGCGCCGGCCCAGAAGCCGAAGTTTGTCCCGCCGTGGAACATATAGAGACTGAAGGATTTCCCGTGGTCGAGGAGCCAGCGCAGGTCGGCCAGGACGTCCTCGGACTTGACCCGGGCCCAGGCCTCTCCCCAGTGGGTCAGCCAGCCCGGATAGAGCTCGCTGCAGAAGACGGGCACGCCGCGCTCGAGCCGGGCGGCCACGGCGAAATCCTTCTCGTTCGTCCCGGGGTCGAGGCCGATGGCCGCGCCGGGCAAACTCCCGGCCTCGAGCATGTACGGCGTCGCGCCGTCAGCCGTGAACAGAGGGACTTCGATCCCGGCCTTGTCCCAGAAACCCTGGAGGGCCCGCATGTAATCCCGGTCATTGCCGAAGCTCCCGTACTCGTTCTCGACCTGGACCATCAGGACCGGCCCGCCGCGATGGATCTGGAGGTCGCGGATGACCTCGGCGATCTTCAGGATGTAGGACTCGCAGGCGGCGAGGTAGCGCGGGTCGGAACATCGCACTTTGATGTCCGGCGTCCGCAGGAGCCAGATGGGCAGGCCGCCGAAATCCCACTCGGCGCAGGCGTAAGGGCCGGGCCGGACGATGACCCAGAGCCCCAGCCGCTCCGCCGTCCGGATGAAGGCGGCCAGGTCGTTCCCGCCGGAAAAATCCCATTGGCCCGGCTCGGGCTCCAGGGCGTTCCAGAAAACGTAGGTCCCGACCGTGTTGAGGCCCGCGGCCTTGATCTTGAGAAGCCTGTCGGCCCAGTATTCCCGCGGGATGCGCTGGTAGTGGATCTCGCCGGCCATGATCCGGAAGGGTTTGCCGTTGAGGAGGAAATCCTCCTTCCCCAGCCGGAAATCACGGCGTTGGCCGAAGAGGCCGGGACAGAGCGACAGGACAAGGAGGCCGAGGAGGGCTTTTCGGACGATTCTCATAAGGTTCTCCCGTTTCAGACGATTCCGGAGATCATGAGGATTTTATCACATCCTTGGCATTCCCTCGCGGCTCATTACGATCTCCGCTCGCCCGGCTGGCCTCCTCTCGGTTTTGGATTAAGAGCGGCATGTAACAATATCTTACATCCCGGCGTATATATCTAAGTGGCCAAGGATCGTTCCCTGTCGAGAGGGCCGTTTTTTTATGGCATGAGAATTGCTGTTCTCAAGACCAGATTGGCCGATATCCATGAGAGAACGACCGTCCGGCGGGAATAGATGAGCCGATCGGCAGCCCCGCCAACAGGCTTAAAAAAGGAGCTCGGCATGCGAAGACACCTCGGTTTACTGCTCGTCCTGCTCCTGTGCGTTTCGAGCCTGGCCGCCGCCATGACCCAAGACCAACCCGGCATCGATGAGCTGAAGAAGACCGCGCTCAAAGTCTACCTGGACTGCGGCAGTTGTGACGTCGAATACATCAAGACCGAGATCACCTTCGTCAACTACGTCCGGGACCGCCTCGAGGCCCAGGTCCATATCCTGGTCACGACTCAAACGACGGGAGGCGGCGGAACCGAATATACTTTGAACTTCATGGGTCAGAACGATCTCAAAGGCACGAACGACATCCAGAAATATTTCTCGACGACGACCGACACTTCGGACGACGTCCGCCGCGGCCTTGTCAAGGCCCTGAAATTGGGCCTTATGAGCTACGTCGGGAAGACGCCCATCGCCCGGAGGATCACCGTCGATTATCACCCGCCCGACAAAGCAGGCGCCGGCCGCGACCGCTGGGCCTCCTGGGTCTTCAGCCTGACCGGAAGCGGCTATTTCTCGGGCGAAGAGAGCTACATGAGCCGGATGGCCGACGTCTCCTTCTCGGCCAACCGGATCACTCCGAAATCGAAGGTCCGGCTGGGGATGTCCGTCGACACGTCAAAGACAAAATACGACATCGATGACGAGATCATCACCGGCACCAAATCGAGCTGGGACGGGAGCGGTCTCTTTGTCAAGAGCCTGGGCGAGCATTGGTCGGCGGGATTCTTTCTCGAAGCTCAATCCTCCCTTTACAGCAACATCGACCTCGGTCTTTCCGCCGCGCCCGCCCTGGAATACAACGCCTTTCCCTATTCCCAATCGACGCGAAGACAGCTCCGATTCCTCTACAAGCTGGGCGTGAATCCCGTCAAGTACCGGGAGGAGACGATCTACGGCAAGTCCCGGGAGACGCTCTTCCAGGAGTCCCTTTCGGCGACCCTCGACCTCCGCGAAAAATGGGGCACGGTCAGCGTCAGCGCCGAGGGCTCCCATTACTTCCACGATCTCAGCAAGAACCGCGCCGATATCTTCGGTATCGTCAGCCTGAACCTCTATAAGGGTTTGAGCGTCTTCGTCTTATATGGACGCTCCTGGATCCATGATCAGCTCTCCCTGCTCGGCCGGGCGCCGACCTTCGAGGAGCAACTGCTCCGTCTGCGGGAGCTGCCGATGAACAGTGATTATTTCGTATCTATCGGCTTCCAGTTCACGTTCGGCTCCATCTTCACCAACGTCATCAACCCGCGATTCGGCTCATCCGGCGGCGGGGGCATGAGTATCAGCATCCAATAGAGCGATATGAGCGGCAAGGAGAAGACCATGAAAAAACTCGGTTCAGCAATCGGTGCCTTGCTCGTCGCGTTCGTCGCCCTCGCCGTCCTGCCATCGGGCGCCCAGACCCCGCCAGCGAAGCCGGCCGCCTCGCCATCGTCGTCCCTCCCCAAGGTCTTCCTGGACTGGCCCGGCGCGGACATGGAATTCTTCCGGGGCGAGATCCCCTTCGTCGAATTTGTCCCCGGCCTCGGCGAAGCCCAAGTTAGGGTCCTGGTCACCCCCCAGGGACCCCCGGGAGGAGAAACGTTCGTCCTCACGTTTACCGGCCTCAAGGAGTTCCAGGGCGACGACAACACGCTCACCCACACGCCCGCTCCCGGGGATAAGCCGGAGGACGTCCGCAAAGGTTTGGCCGGCCTCCTCAAACTCGGCCTCATGCGATACGTCGCCAAGACCCCGGCCGCGAAGTTCGTCTCGGTCAATTTCCAAGACCTGGTCAAACCGACGGCCGTCGTCGACAAGTGGGATTTCTGGGTTTTCAACCTCAGCGCCAGCTCTTTCCTCATGGGCGAAACACAATATCGGGATTCGTCGTACTATGGCTCTTTCTCGGCCAGCCGGGTGACGCCCGAGCTCAAGATCCGGACGTCCGTCTATGGCAACCTCTCGAAATCATGGTTCGACCTCGGCGACGAGATCTACGAAAGTTCGTCCCACGGCTACGGCTTTTCCGGCCTCGTCGTCAAGAGTCTGGGCAAACACTGGTCGGCGGGGGCTTTCCTCAGCGTCGAGTCCTCGACCTATTCCAACCTCAAGTTCAGCGTCAGCGTGGCTCCGGCCATCGAATTCAACGTCTTTCCCTACGAAGAATCGACGAAAAGGCAGCTCCGGGCCCTCTACCGGATCGGTTACACGGGAACCCGATACAACGAGGAGACGATCTTCTTCAAGACCGCCGAGAGCCTTCTCCAGGAGTCCCTGTCCTGGGTCTACGAGATCGTCCGGCCCTGGGGGAACGCTACCATCCAGCTCGAAGGCTCTCACTTTTTCCACGATTTCAGAAAGAATAGGGTCGAATTCGAAGGCGAAGTGTCGTTCCGGGTCTGGCGGGGCCTGAGCTTCGAGGTCGGCGGCCACTATTCCCTGATCCACGACCAGCTCACCCTGCCGAACGGCGGGGCGACCTACGAGGAGATCCTCCTGCGCCAGAAACAACTGGCCACCGGCTATCAATACTCCTTTTCCGTGGGGTTGAACTTCACCTTCGGCTCGACCCGGAGCAACGTCGTCAATCCGCGCTTCGGCAGCGGGGGCCGGAGCATTTCGATCAGCATGTAGGAGGCCCGTGTCCGGCCGGGGGCCTTGTTTTCATCGGGCTAAGTCTTTACCATAAACGGCGAATCGGCTTCAGCCGGAACGACCCGATGGAGGAGGTCCGAGATATGTCCGTGAAACCCGTCAAGCCCGTCCCGAGCGACATCGATATCGCCCAGGCCGCCGAGCTCCTCCCCATCGTCAAAGTGGCCGCCGAACTCGGCCTCGGCGAGGACGACCTGGACCTATATGGCAAAACCAAGGCCAAGATCCACCTCGACGTCCTCGATCGGATGAAGGACCGCCCCCGGGGCCACTACGTCGACGTGACGGCCATCACGCCGACGCCGCTCGGGGAAGGCAAGACGACGACCACGGTCGGTCTAAGCCAGGCCCTCGGCGCCCACCTCGGTAAAAAAGTCGTCACCGTCGTCCGCCAGCCCAGCATGGGGCCGACCTTCGGCATCAAGGGCGGGGCGGCGGGAGGCGGTTATTCCCAGGTGGTCCCGATGGAGGACTTCAACCTCCATCTGACGGGCGACATCCACGCCGTCACGGTCTCCAACGACCTCCTGGCCGCGGCCATCGACGCCCGCATCCTCCACGAGTATTACCAGGATGACGACAAGTTGTTCGGCGCCTTCTGCCCGGCCGACAAGCAGGGACAGCGGAGGTTCTCTCCGACAATGGTCCGGCGCCTCAAGAAATTGGGCATCGCCAAGACGAATCCCGCCGACCTGACGCCGGAGGAGAAGCGCCGGATGTTCCGGCTCGACATCGACCCGGCCAGCATCACCTGGAACCGCGTCATCGACGTCAACGATCGTTTCCTCCGGAGGATCAAGATCGGGCTCGGCCCGGAGGAGCTGGGGCTGGCCAGGGAGACGGGTTACGATATTTCCGTGGCCTCCGAGACCATGGCCGTTCTGGCCCTGACGACGGGCCTCGAGGACATGCGCGAAAGGTTAGGCCGCATGGTCATCGGCACCAGCCGGGCCGGCGAACCGGTCACCGCCGAGGACCTGGGTGTGGCCGGCGCCCTGGCCGTCCTTATGAAGGACGCCCTCCTTCCCAACCTCATGCAGACGGTCGAGAACACGCCGGCCATCGTCCATGCCGGGCCCTTCGCCAACATCGCCCACGGCAACTCATCGATCATCGCCGACCAGATCGCCCTGCGTCTCGTCGGCAAGGACGGTTTCGTCGTCACGGAATCGGGCTTCGGGGCCGACTGCGGCATGGAAAAGTTCATGGATATCAAATGCCGGACGAGCGGGCTCGTCCCGGACTGCGTCGTCATTGTGGCCACCATCCGCGCCCTCAAGATGCACGGCGGCGGGCCCAAGGTCCTGGCCGGGAGGCCCCTCGCCCCCGAATACACGGACGAGAACCTCGGCCTTCTGGGCAACGGGCTGCCCAATTTGGCGGCTCACATCAAGAACGCGATCGCCTTCGGCGTTCCCGTCGTCGTCGCCATCAACCGGTTCACCTCGGACACGGACGCCGAGATCGAGATGGCGCGGAAGTCCGCCCTCGAGGCGGGGGCCGAGGATGCCGTCATGTCCGACCACTGGGCCGAAGGCGGGGCCGGAGCCGTCGCCTTGGCCGAGGCCGTCATCGCGGCCTGCGCCAAACCCGGGAACTTCCGCTTTCTCTATCCGCTCGACTGGGACATCAAGAAGAAGATCGAGACGATCGCGACGCGGATCTACGGCGCCGACGGTGTCGATTACACGCCGGAGGCCGAGGCCAAGATCGAGCTCTACACCCGGCTGGGCTACGACAAGCTGCCCATCTGCATGGCCAAGACGCACCTCAGCCTGAGCCATAATCCAGCCTGGAAGGGAGTTCCCAAGAATTACCGGCTTCCCGTCCGCGATATCAAGGCGAGCGTCGGCGCCGGCTTTCTCTACCCCCTCTGCGGAAACATCAGGACCATGCCCGGGCTGCCGACCCGGCCGGCGTTCTATGACGTCGACATCGACCTCGCGACCGGAAAGGTGACCGGGCTGTTCTGATCCCCGCCGACAGACGCTGCCCGTTATTGTCGGCGATGGGAATCAGAGCCAGCTAAAAAAGCGAGGATGGAGAGCGCGACCTACCTGTCGCGGATGACCCGGCCCTTTTCTCCCGAGATCCTGACGCTGCCGCTCCCCGTGTTGATCAGGCGGACGTCCTTCTCCACGTCCGCGATGTCGATGCCGCCCGAACCATCGTCCACGGTCACCATTCCGCCGACCCTGCGGACACGAATTTCTCCCGACCCGTCATCGATAGAGACATCGCCCGTGACGTCGCTGACTTCGACCCCGCCGGAGCCATCGTCGATCTCCAGGTTTCCCTCGACACGCTCGACAACCACCTCTCCCGAGCCGTCATCGATCCGGACATTGCCGGCGACGCGAACGACGCGGATCGCGCCGGAACCGTCCTCGATCCGGACGGCGGCGGCCAAGTCCTCCACGACCATCTCGCCCGAACCGTCGTCGATGTCGAGGGCCATAGTTTTCGGGACCATGACGGTCAGGTCGATCCTGGCGTTTTCACCGAAATGGAACAACCGGCCGTTGTCGCGGATACGGCCGACCAGGACCGCGACATCTCCCCTTTTCTCCAGGGTCAGTTCGACGCGGTCGCGGAGATATTCCTCCATGTCCTTGTCCCGGACGCCCGGGGCGACCACCTCGGCCTTGACCTCGATCGCGGCCAGCCCTTCGCGGCCCGTGATCGCAAGCGAGCCGGCGCCCGCCCTGACGTCGAGGCGCAGGACGCCCTGGGCCGGCAAGTTCAGCGTCTTCGTCGTCTCGAAAGCGGACAATGTCCCGGCCGAAGCCACGCCAAGCATGATGAGAACGAGTGTTTTTTTCATGGAAACCTCCATCCGTCAACCTTAAAGACGGGGGGCGCGGCGCGAAAGTTCCCCCCCGGCGCGAAAAAAAAGGGGCCGACCCCGGAAGGGCCGGCCCCGGCAAAGAGGGGGAGAACTATTTGAGCGCGATCGTTTTCGAGGCTTTCCCACCCTTGACGCTGTCGTAGACGACCGTCACCGTGCCGGCCCCCTTGACGAGCAGCATGGCCGTCCGGGTGGTCTTCCCCGGGTGTCCATTACGAATGATGATCCGCCTGAGGTCCTTCTGGTCGACGAGCGGGGTCACCGAGGGATTCGCCTTGTAGAGCGTCTTGTTGTCGATGAAGCTGGCCGCGATGACCTCGACGCTTTTGCCGTCGACGAGCAGGAGATCCGGCCGGACGACGTTGTTCTGGGCGGCCCTGGCCATGATCGTCGGCGTAACCTTGGGGTTGGTGATATCGACGAAGACCCGGTAGACGTCTCCGCCGACCTTCTCCGCCGAAGTCTCGCCCATCTGGATGAGCGGCATCTCGTCGGCCTGATAGAGGGAGAAGGCCATGTTCCGGTGGCAGAGCTCCTCGTTCATGAACCGCGGCGGAACACGTCCCTGGTATTTTTTCCAGACGCCGCCCATCTCGACCTTGCCGAACTGGGGGTGGTCGAAGGGTTTCCACTCAAGGTATTCATCTCCGAACTCGAGATATTTGTCGAAATAATACCGGGAAACGTTCGGGGCGATGGGGCTCCGGGGATCGGCCTGTTGCTCCTTGAGCTCGGGGCTCGTGAAATACTGGTCGCCGTTCCACAGCTCATTCGAGAACGAGGGGATGCCCAACCCGTCGTTCGTCCAGTCGATGAAGCCGCCGTGGACCGTATAGAGGCCGCTCCAGATGACGATATAGCGGTAGAAAGGAATGATCCGCTCGCCGTTCTGGCCGAGCTCGTCGTAGAAGCGGACGTCGCTCATCGGGTACTCGCCGGCCGTCTCGGCGCCCGGCCCACGGAGGATCATGCCTCCGTTGTTGTGATAGGACTGGACCCCGGAGATATTCGGATGGGCTATCAGGAATTCGTTGACCGCCCGGGCCTCGGGGAGCTGGAAGGGATAGTCCATGGCCCCGCTCTGGATGTAGTCCGGCTGCCAGTCGCTGGCCCAATTCCTATTCCCGTCGTAGCTGCCCGGGCCGTCCTCGTTGACCCTCCCGTCGCCGTCGTTATCGATGCCTTCGGAGCCGAGCAGGATATAATCTCCCGTTTCACCGAAGGGCACGGGTTCGAGGATGTTCGGGTTCGTCCGGCTGATCCGGTAGTTGCCGCGCCCGGGAACGAGCATCCGGATCTGCTCGATGATGCCGTTGCCGTTGATGTCCTCCGGCGGGTCCTCGTCGAAGAGGCCGTCGTTGTCGTCGTCGACCGGGATGTGCCCCGAGCGGGCGTTGCCCCCGGGCCCTTCCATGAAAAACTGCCGCCCGTCGGGGTTGACCGTCGGGATGATGTAGAAGACGCGTTCGTCGACGAGCCGGGTGACGTCGTCGATCCGGCCATAGTTTTCCATAAGGTACCAGATCGTATAGAGACAGACCTCCCCGCCCTGGATCTCGTTGCCGTGGACGTTGGCTTCGATGTACATGGCCGCCTTGCCCGCCTCCGGGCCCGTGGCCGGGTTGTTGATGGTCATAAGCATCAGGTCGCGGCCGCCGAAGCTCTTGCCGATGGACTCGAGTTTCAGGAACTTGGGGAAGGCGTCCCGGAGCTTCTTCATGTCCGCATAAAGCTCGCCGACATCGTGCCAGCGGTTGAAATCGAGCTTGACCTTAAAGGCCGGATCCGAGGCCTTTTGGGCGGGAGCCGGGCCGGCCATCAGGGCCAATCCGGCCGCGCCGGCCAGGACGAGGGACAGGATCTTGCGTGTTTTCATCTTCGTCCTCCTCTCACTTCAGGGTAACTTTGGCCGTGTCCATCCCGCCTTTTTCCGACTGGACGACAAGTTCCACGACCTCCCCGGTTTTTCCCCGGATGAGCCATTCGTACTCCGCCCGCGCCCCCGAACCGGCCAGGACGGGCAGGAAATTGGTTTTAGCGCTTCCCGAAAGAATCTGCTTCGGGTCCACGCCGAGCTGGACCATGGTCGGCTTGACCGCCCGGGCCGTTTGTCCCTGGGCGAGAGAAGTCGGCCAGAAGCCGGCATTCTCGACCTCTGCCTTGATCCGAAAAATGCCGCCGCCATGGTTGACCGTCCCGATCTTCGCCACCTTCACGCGGGGGAAGAGCGAGGCCAAGTAGAGCGCGAACTTGGCGTGGGCGCCGCCGAGCTCGGCGATCTTCCCCGCCGGAGCGTTGGTCGCCGCGTAGGGCTTGAAGCCGCCGATCTCCACCTCCCCGAGGTCGGGGTGGTTCGTCTTCGTCCACTTGACGAAACCGTCGATCTTTTCGGCATCCATCCACCTGAGGATTTGCCTGTCGACGCCGGGAGGTCCGGCCTCGGAGGCGCCGCCGGCCTGCCCCTGGAACATCCGGGCCATGTCGCCGCCGCGCCCGGATTGCATCACTTGCACGGTCTCCTGCCCGCTTCCGGCTCCGGACACGACAACGGCCGTGGCGGAGCCGCCCGCCCTCGACTGCTGCCGGCCTGCCTGTCCGCCCTGAACCTGCTGGCCAGCCTCGCCGGCAACAGCCGGGGGCGCCGTGCCCATGCGGCGCGGACCGGAGGATTCGACTGTCGACAGGCCGAATCCCGGCGTCGAGAAGGAGGGTACGCCGAATTGGAAATAGCCGTACTGGAAGAAGGCGCCCTGGGGCTCGCGGACAAGGAGCCGCTGATGGATCCCGGTCATTTCGATGTACTTGTCGCTCACGGCCTTGAAGTAATCATAGTCGGCCGGGTTGACCGTCGTCACGGGACGCCGGTCGGGCATCTGCATCCGGCCGGACGCGGCCGCTTGGCCCTGGCGGCCCGCTTGACGGCCGCCGCCCATCAGCATTTCGAAGGAGAACCCGCCCATGGCGAACCGGCCGCCGCGGCCGAAGCCTCCGCCTGTCTGGATCATGCCTACTGTCCGGGCGCCGGCCGCCGAAGAATCGGCGAACCGGATGAGGTCGAGTTCCCGCGCCGGTCCCAACCGGCCCGCGCTCGTCGGCGGGACGATGAGGTTGTCACTCTCGCCGAAGGTCAGGATCGCGGCCACGTTGCGATGGGCGATGATCCAGTCCATCATGGCCCGGGACTCGGCCTCGCTGACCATGTAGGGCCCCGCCTCCGGCTTATAGTAGGGATACTCGTGCATGAAATTCCGGTTGATGTCGGTCCCGCCGGGGGGATCCTCGTTGATGAAGCCGTCGCCGTCGTTGTCCTTGCCCTCCCAGAATATCTTATAGGCACCGGACTCGCCCTTTTTCGGGTCGGCTTTTTTCATCAGGCGCGGCTCGTCGGGGTCGATCATGTATTCCCCGTCGTCGGCCTTGACCCTCATGATCGTGATGAAGCCGTCGTTGTTCAAGTCCTCGGGCCCGTCTTCGTCGATCCGGCCGTCGTTGTCGTCGTCACGAGGGTTGGTGTTGGCCTTCTGTCCGGTCTTGACGGGGGCGAAGTAGCCTTCGGCGCCGTCGGGATTGACCCGGGGAATGACGTAGATCGTGAAGTTGTCGAGCCTGTCTTTGACCTCGGCGTTCCCGGGGTAATTATTGAGCAGGAATTCGACGGCGGAGAGGGCGATCTCGCTCCCGATGAGGTGGTCGCCCTCGAAATTGGCCGCCACGAGCAGGGCCGGCCGTTTGGCCGGCGGGATGCCGGCCGGGTTGGCGATCTCCACGGCCCAGATGTCCCGGCCGCCGCGCGTCTTGCCGATGGACGCGACCCGGGCAATCGTCTTATGGGCGCCGGCCAGCGACTGGAGTGCCGCCGTCATCTCCGCGTAGGTGTGATACCTCGGCGGATCCTGGGCGGCGGCGAAGCCGGCCGCGGCCGCGAACCCCAATACCATAAGGACCGGCAGGATCATCGCCGGACGGTTGAATCGGACTAGATTTCGACGCAAGCGGACCTCCTTGATTTTGACGGGGATGTCGGAAGAAGGCCACCCCTGGAGAGACGGCCTTGGGAAAAAGGACGCAATTCCATCATTCGTATTTTTAGACGGGCATCTTATCGCAATCTTCCGGAAAATGATAATATAATGTCCACGAATGTCCCCAGGAAAGGATCGTCCCATGTCCCACCCCCATAAGATCTGCCGTCGGCAATTCATCCGGACAGGCGCCGCCGCCGCGGCCTCCCTGGCCATCGTCCCCCGGCACGTTCTGGGCGGCCAGGGTTACCTCGCTCCGAGCGATACCCTGACCAAGGCGGTCATCGGGGTCGGCGACATGGGCCGGGGCCACCTCAGCTACCCCGGAGCCGTTCTTCGGGCCGTCTGCGACGTCGACAGCGGGCACCTAGCCTCGGCCCTGGAGATATCCGGGCCCGGCGTCGCCGGCTACGCGGATTTTCGGGAAGTGCTGGAGCGCCCCGATATCGACATCGTCCACATCGCGACGCCGCCCCATTGGCACGCCCTGATCTCCATCGCCGCCGCGGCCGCCGGAAAGGACATCTGGTGCGAGAAGCCGATGACCCGCACGATCGCCGAAGGCCGCGCCGTCATCGAGGCCGTCAAGCGCAACGGCCGCATCTTTCGGGTCAACACCTGGTTCCGCTTCGAAGACCGCTTCTACGGCTTCGGGACCGATGTCAAGCCGATCAAGAAGGTGGTCCAGAGCGGGCTCCTGGGGTGGCCGCTGAAAGCGACGGTCGGCGCGGCGACCGGTTTCGATTGGAAGTTCTACTGGAGCGGGCTGACCAACCTGAGGCCCGAGCCCGTTCCACCCGAGCTCGACTACGAATTCTGGCTGGGCCCCGCGCCCTACAAGCCCTACAACCCCCACCGTGTCCACGGCACGTTCCGCGGCTATTGGGACTACGACGGCGGCGGCCTCGGCGACATGGGCATGCACTATCTCGACCCCGTCCAGTACCTGCTCGACAAGGACGGCACGAGTCCCGTCGAGATCTCTGCCGACTGCCCGCAGCAGCACCCCGACGCCTGCGGCGCCTGGCGGCGGATCGAGATGAAATATGCCGACGGCTGTGTCATCGTCCTCGACGGGGAGAACAGGGACAAGGACGCGCCCTTCCTCGAGGGTCCGGACGGGAAGCTCTTCCGGGGCTTCGAGTCGGATATCCCCAACCTCAGGACTATCCTGGCCACCATGCCGGACCCCGAGCCCCAGGTCACAGACTTCGCCGAGGCCGTCCGGACGAGGCACCGTTTCGCCCTCAACGAGCGGAACGCCCACCGCTCCTGCACCCTCGTCAACCTGGGGAAGATCGCGGTCCAGCTCGGACGGCGACTCCGTTTCGACCCGGATAAAGAACGCTTCGTCGGCGACGAGGAAGCCAACCGCCTCATCGACCAGCCCATGCGGGCGCCCTGGCATATCTGAGCGCCCCATGAGGAGAGAAAAGATGAAAAAGATCCTGATCGCATGTCTCGTCCTCGGGGTTTCCTCCGGCGGACTGGCGGCCGCCGGGCAGGCCCCCGGCCCCGGCAGGGGGGGAGATCTGAAACCGCTCGTCTCGTCGATCCTCGAGCGCTTCCCGGCCGAGTCGTCCTCGGCGAGGGACGGGCTCTGCGCCGAGATCCTGAAGTTGGGCCCGGCTGCCATCCAAGAGGTCTGCGGCCGTGTTCTCGCTCCGGGGGCGGGCGACGACGCCAAGGCCCGGTTCGCCGTCAACGGTCTCGCGTTCTATGTCACGCGGCCCGGAGCCGAGAGCGAGCGCACCCTCTTCGTCCGGTCCCTCCTCGCCTCTCTGGCCGGGAGCCGGGACAAGAATGTCGCCGCGTTCTTACTGTCACAGGTCCAGGCGGCCGGCAAGAAGGAATCCATCAGGCCCCTGGCCGGCTACCTCGTCGACGAGACGCTCGCCGGGCCGGCTGCGGCCGCCCTCCGGACGATCGGGGGCCCGGAAGCGGCCCGGGCGCTCATGAAGTCGCTCGACGCGGCGCCCTTGATCGCCCGCCTGGTGATCATCAAGTCGCTCGGTGAGCTCCGAAGCCGCGAGGCGGTGAAAAAGATCCTCCGCTTTGCCGAAAGCGGCGACGAAGGGCTGCGTCGGACGGCCCTGTTCGCCCTGGCCAACATCGGCGACCCCGCGGCGGGTCCCGTTCTCACGAGATCACGCGTGGCCGCGTCGTTCCGGGAGAGGTCCGAAGCGCCCTCGCTCTATCTCCTCTACGCGCGCCGGCTGGCCGAGTCCGGAAAGACATCCGAAGCCCTGACCGCGGCCAGGGCCGTGCTCGATACTTATGTCAGGCCCGAAGAGAGCTCTATCGCCACCGAGGCCCTGGCTCTCATCGTCTCGGCCCTCGGAGAACGCGCCCTGCCCGACCTTCTCCGGGCCATGGATAACTCTCTCCTCGACTTTCGCGGCGCCGCCCTCGCCTTGGCCCCGTCGCTCCCGGGGAGCGACGCGACGGCCCGATGGGTCGAAAAGGCCGCCCAATGCGGGCCCGACGTCCGGGCCGAGATCATCGAAATGCTCGGCCGGCGCGGCGATGTCTCGGCCCTGCCCTTCGTCCGGGAAGGTCTTCTCAGCCGGGACAAGGTCGTACGGCTGGCCGCCATGCCCGCCGCGACCCTCCTCGGCGGCGAGGCCGTTCTGCCCGACCTCCTCCGGCTCGCCGGTCCGGCCGATGAAGATGAGGCCGCGGCGCTGAGGACAAGCCTTCTCGGCTTTCGCGCCGACTTGGTCGTCCCCGAATGCGTCCGTATCCTGGACTCCACTCCCCTACCGGCCAAGGCCGTCCTCATCGAGGTCCTCGGCGAAAAGGGGGCGCGGCAGGAGATCGACCGCGTGTTCATGCTGGCCCAAGACCCGGAACCGGCGGTCCGCTCGGCCGCAGTCGGAGCCCTGGCCAATCTCGCCGGCGAAAAGGACCTGCCACGCCTCGTGGCCATGCTGGAGGCGGCCGTTGACGGCAACGACATCCTGCGTCTGCAGGACGCCGTCGCGTCGGCGGTCCGCCGCAATCCCGACCCCACGAATAGGGCCGACGCCCTCCTCGTGCTCTTGAAAAACGCTCCGCCCGCCGGGAAGATCGCCATTCTTCGCCTCCTGCCGAAGATCGGCGGGGCCAGGCCGCTTCAAGCGGCCCTCGAGGAATACGGGACGACGGACGCCCAGGTGCAGTCCGTCGCCGTCTACGCCCTTTCGCAGTGGCCCGATTATCAAGCGGCCGATGAACTTCTGCGCATCGTGAAGACGCCGCTGACAAAGAAGCATCTTCTCCTGGCCATCGAAGGCTATGTCCGGCTCGTCGGCCGGGCCAACATGTCCCATCCGAAAAAGCACGAGCGTCTTCAGGCCCTCCTCGCCCTGCCCATGGACGATGCCGATCGCAAGGCCGTCCTCGCCGGTGTCGCGGCCATCCGCGAACCGGAGTCGCTCCGGATCCTCGCCGGATACCTGGCGAACCCCTCCCTCCGCGAGACCGCGGCGGCGGGGCTTCTGGACCTTGCGTCGGAACAGGCGCCCTCTGAACGCTGGCTCTCTGGCCACGAGGCCATCACGGTGCTCCGGCGCGTCGAGGCCTCCCTCGCCGACACGGCCGAGAAAGAGCGGGTGGACAAGATCATCATCGAGCGCCTGCGCCAGGGCGGTTTCGTCCCGCTTTTTGACGGCCGCGGACTCGGCGGCTGGAAGGGGCTCGTCGCCGACCCGCCCACGCGGGCCAAGATGACGCCCGCGGAACTGGCCAAGGCTCAGGCCGAGGCCGACGGGCGCATGCGGGCCCACTGGAAGGTCATCGACGGCGTCCTCGTCTTCGACGGCAAGGGCGAGAGCCTGTGCGCTCTCGGCGACTACGCCGACTTCGAACTCCTCGTCGACTGGAAGATCGAGAAGGGCGGTGACAGCGGCCTCTATCTCCGGGGATCGCCGCAGGTCCAGATCTGGGACGCCGCGGCCAACCCGGCGGGCTCGGGCGGCCTCTACAACAACCAGAAGGGGCCGAGTCAGCCCCCGGAAAATGCCGACCGTTCCGTCGGCGAATGGAACACGTTCCGTATCCTCATGATCGGCGAGCGCGTCACCGTCTATCTCAACGACCGGCTGGTCGTCGATAACACCGTCCTCGAAAATTATTGGGAAAGGGACAAGCCGATCTATCCCTCGGGTTCGATCGAGCTCCAGGCCCACGGCAACCCGCTCTATTTCAGGAACATCTTTATCCGCGAGATCCCCCGCGATACCCGTGTCCCGCAACTTGCCGAAGCCGAGACGGCCGACGGGTTCGCGCCTCTCTTCAACGGCCGCGACCTCGAGGGCTGGACGGGCGACACCCGGGGCTATGCCGCCGAGGCCGGGAAGATCGTCATCCATCCCGAGCTCGGCAGCGGCAACCTCTACACCGTGAAAGAATACGCGGACTTCGTCCTCCGCTTCGAATTCAAGCTGCCCCCCGCCGCGAACAACGGACTGGGCGTCCGCGCCCCGCTCGAGGGCGACGCCGCCTATGCCGGCATGGAGATCCAGATCCTGGAAGACGGATCACCCGTCTACTGGGGCCTCAAGCCCTACCAGTATCACGGCTCGATCTACGGCGTCGTGCCGGCACGCCGCGGCGTGCTGAAGCCCGTCGGGGAGTGGAATGCCGAGGAGGTCACCGTACAGGGCCGGCATGTCGCCGTCGTCGTCAACGGGACCACTATCGTGGACGCCGACATCGACGCCGCCGCCGCGGGCGGGACGATCGACGGCCACGACCATCCCGGCTTGAAACGCGAGTCCGGACACATCGGGTTCCTCGGCCACGGCGCGATCGTCGAGTTCCGGAACATCCGGATCAAAGAGTTGAAATGATGGAGCTCAGGACCCCCGGGCAGAGCGGCGTCCGAGAGCGCCGAGGCCCAGGGCCTCACGAAGCGCGGCGTTGATCTGGGTGTTGTCGATGATAAGCCCCGGATACCAGGTCCCGCGGTATTTCATGAGATAGCCGGCCGCGGCGCCGGCCGCCGCCAGGCCGACGATTTCGTTCGTGTGCCCCGCCGTGCCGAAAAAAACGTCCCCGTCGGGATAGACGTTGGGAGAGGCAAAGACGGGGGTCTTGAGCGTGATCCCGTTCGGGGCCACTCCCCTGTCGCTGCCCACGGGAGGCGGAGCTTCCGGGTCGGCGACCCGCGGTTCCTGGCGGGGAAGGTCCCCGAGGCCGAGACGTTTCGCGCTATCGATGACAAGCCCGCTGGTGGCATGGTCGGCGGTCACGACCAGGACGGTGTTCGTCCAGTCTATGGCGTCCCCCGGACGGTCGACGAAGGCCGTCGCCGCCCGAACCGCCCCGTCGAGATCGGCGACACAGCCGATCATCCCACGGAAATCGTTGTCGTGGCTGGCCCAGTCGATATCGCCCTGCTCGACCATCAAGAAAAACCCGTCGGGGTCTCCGCCGAGATAGTCGAGCGCGGCGAGCGTCGCTTCGGCGAGCGTCGGATTCTCTTTGTTTCCGGGAACGACGCGGGGTCGCCCGGGGGCGTCCTCGGCCAGGGGAATCTCGAAGTTGCCGCCCCTGCCGCCGAAGAGGCCGAAAAGCTTCTTGCCGGCCCGGCGTGCGGCTGCCGCGCCATCGACGATGGCCCGGCCTCCGTCGCCGCCGGGTATCCTTTCCACCAACAGATAGTCCGGGGATGTCTTGAGGTCAAGATACAGGGATTCTGATATGTAACCCCGTTTCGGATTGAAGTCGGGGTTGTCGAGGAGCGGATGTCCGCCGCCGATGATGACGTCGGGCTTGACACGGAGAATGATCTCGTCGGCGATGCCCAGGCCCTTGTATCCCTTGTGGCCGGTGTAGTAGGAGTTGCGGCTGGTGTTGTGGCTGACGAATGCGGCCGGGGTGGCATGGTCGAAGGGGACGGTGCTGACAACGCCGATCCCGGCGCCGGTCCCGGCCCGGTATTCCTCGGCGATCGTGGTCAGCTGGCCGTCGGGGGGATCCCCCGCAAGCCAGGAGATGTTGCCGGAGTCGGTTTTAAAACCTGTCGCCAGGGCCGTCGCCGCCGAGGCCGAATCCGTGGCCGGCCCGGGTGGGAAGGGATGTCCGGAGTCCCGGTCCGTGTGCGGCCTGGGGCCGTCCGCTTTCACATCATAGCCAAGCAGAGGCGTGAACGACGATCGGGAATAGGGCGGGCGGCGGGCCTTTCGGGCGTTCCCGTTGTAGACGTTGACGTCCCACGTTGCGACATAGGCCTTGGCCGGGAGCTTCTGCCAGGCGAGGCCGTCGTCGGTCCCGTAGAGGTAGCGGCTGGCCGCGACCTCCGACTCGGCCGACATCCCGTCGCCGATGAAGAAGATGACGTGCTTCAGGGCCGGGTTGCGCCTGCCGCAGGCGGGGTGGACGACAACGAGGGCGGCCAGAAGGGCGACGGCCAGGGCCGCAGGGACGGCCCGATGAGCTTTGAGCCGGTTATCGGTCATAGCCCTCTATTATAATCCCCGGCACAAACCGGGGGCTCCTGGACCTCGGCAGCCGGGATTTCCCGGCTCCGTTCGACCCGGCTCACCACTCCACGAGCCCGGCCAGCTTCAGGATTTCGAGTTGGTTGAGGACGGCCTGGAGCGTCGACCTCCGCTCGTTTTGGGCGTCGAGCATCTTCCTGATGTCGAGGGCGCTGCGCTTGCCGTTGACGAGCAGTTGGAGCTCGCTGGCGTTGGCGAGGACCAGGTCTTTCCCCTGGACGGGGTACTTGGCCCGTTCGGCCGCGGGGACGGCCGTGATGTACTTCTGGTATTCCCTGTAGCCGTCCTGGCGGACCTTCGATGTCGGCCGGGGCACGATCTTGGCCGCTTTCTTCTCGAGAGCCGAAAGGACGGCCGGCGCGGGCTTGAGGCCGAGCTTCCGGGCGACGGCGGCCCGGTGCGCGTCGATGGCGGCGAGCGCGGCCCCCCCAACCCCGTCGACGGCTTTGGCCATTCCGGAGACGTGACCGGAGAGAGAGGCATCGCCGGGGGCCAGCTCGAGGACCGATCCGAGCGTGTCCTTTTCGTTTATGACCGCGGCTTCGAAAATGTCCTTGGCGTAACGGGCGTCCGCCTCAAAAGATTCCGCAGTGGCCCGGTTCAGGGTCTCGAGAGAAACGACGAGCTGGTGCCCGAGTCGGCGCGTCGCGTTCGAAACGATCTCGCCGGCTATCTTGACCGCGGCCTCCGTGCCGGCGCTGGCGACGGTATAAGCCCCGGCCGCGCCGATGATGGCCGCTCGTTTGAGCTGCGTCGGATCGGCCTTATCGGCCACGTCACCCGAGGTGTGGTACCACTTGTCGGGCCAGGCGATCATCATGATGCCGGGCACCCCGACACCCCAATCGTTGAAGACCTCGTGGTCCGAGGCCCCGTAATGGGTCTCGATCGAATAGGGAAAAGGCTCGTCGGCGCCCGCAGGGGCTACGACGCGGACCGGAACCCGGGCCGCGGTCGATCGGTTCTGGATGCGCTCCCGGTTCCCCTCGCCGAGGTAGCGGTAATAGTTCTCCATGACGTCGTTGATGTAGTGGGCGTTGCCGTAGGTCGTCCGCATGAGGCAGAAAAAGGCTTGGTTCTTCGACAGCCACTCGCCGACCATGTCCATGTTGATGTTGCAGAGGGTCTGCTCCATGATCCTCTGATTGGCCTTGACCCACAGGCCGATACCGGAGAACTCCGGCCCCCAGATGAACCGGATTGTCCGTTTCGGCTGAAGCAGCCGGCCCTCGGCGATCAGGGTATTGAGGACCCGGGCGACCTCGAGGATGCAGGCGCTGCCGGAGATGTTGTCGTTGGCGCCCTGCTTCTGCATCCCTTCGAAGAGATGGGCGGAGAGGATGACCTCGCCCGCGGCCGGGTCCGTCCCCGGGATTAGGGCCAGGACGTTTTCGAGGTCGGCCGTTTCCATCCTGGATTCGACCTGGGCCCGGACGGCGATCTTTTCGTTGGCCAGGAGGCGGCGCTTGAGGATGTCGCCCTCGCGGACGGGGAGCTGGAAGGCGAAAGCCGCCGGTTGAGGATTGGCCGCCGGCGCGGCGGGTTGACCCGGCTGTCCGGCGGGGATGTCTCCGGGGCGGCGGCGCTGTGCGATCCCGCCCCACGGCATCTGGATGGGGTCGAAGTATGGACGGGACATGCTGATGGCGATGACCCCGAGGGCCCCCTGCTGGACGGCGGCGCCGTAGGCCGGCATCAAACCGCCTTCGGTCACGACGACTTTGCCTTCGACCTTGGCGTCGAGGATCTCCTTGGCCGTACCGCGGCCGGCCCAAACGAGCTCGCCGGCAACGTCGGCCGTCGCGCTGCCGGAGGCCAGCATGGGCAGCATGTCGTGGATGGAGGCGATCTTCTGACGCCCGGGCTTCGTCTCCCAGAGCTCGCCTTTGACGGCCCGCCAAGCCTGGCTGCCCGGATAAGTGACGA
>Ga0307378_10003762_pt1 | contig 22027 bp, 22 predicted proteins | sample UN1MG_FD_202238 | JGI IMG/M metagenome (GOLD analysis project Ga0307378, IMG submission 202238) | Soil microbial communities from Risofladan, Vaasa, Finland - UN-1 | ecosystem: Environmental > Terrestrial > Soil > Coastal area > Acid sulfate soil | place: Finland: Risofladan, Vaasa | collected...
CGATGGCCCTCGAGGGCGTGATTCTCCACGGGCTCTATACGTTCGCCCAGGTCGCCCGCGCCCACACGGCTCCGTTCGGCAGCGACCCACGTACGCTGCGGGCGCTGAGCGGCCGCTTCCGCCGCCCGGCTTACCCCGAGCGGGAGCTGCTCGTTCGCACGGTGATCTCCCACAGCGACGGCGGCGGCCGGCTGCGGACCATCGGCGAGGCTCTTCAGGGCGACTCGTCGGTGGTCGGTGACGTCGGGGGCTTGCTCGAGCTGGGGGCTGCCGCGGGCTTCCCTAGCCCCTGACCCCACGGCCCCCGGTGGCTGAACGCCCCGGCCACCACCAGGCCCGCGCGCCGAGGATCCGCAGCAGCGATGGCACGAGCAGCCCGCGAACTATGGTGGCGTCGAGTAGCACCGCTAAGGCGATCGCAACGGCGAACTCCTTGACGATGACGAGGCCGCTGAAGACGTTTACGCCGACGGCGACGCTGAAGATCACCGCTGCGGAGGTGATCAGCCGCCCGGTACGAGCGAGCCCCTCCGTGATCGCCGTCGCCTCGGAGTCCGTCCGTTCGCGAGCCTCAGCGATCCGCGAGAAGAGAAAGATGCCGTAGTCGGTTGAGAGGCCGAAAACGACGGCGAAGGCGAGAACCGGGACCGAGAGGTCGATGCCGTCCTGGGCGACGGTGCCGAGCCACTCGGCCGTCTCCTTGTGCTCGAACAGCGCGACGGTGATCCCGTAGGAGGCGATCACGGTGAGTGCGTTGAGGGTGATCGAGACCAGCGGCAGGACGAGCGAGCGGAACATGAGCAGAATCAGAAACAGGTTCGTGATCACGATCACCGCGGCCACGAGCGGTGCGCTCTCGCCGATACTGGAGCGCTGGTCGGCGAGCTCAGCGGCGCGGCCGCCGACGAGCGTGCCGGGCGGCCAGGGGGCGGCGCGAACCTTCTCCAGCAGCTTCTGGCCCTCCTCGGAGAGAGCATCGACGTTGGAGAGGACGACAAGGTAGGAGCTTCTGTCCGGCAATCTCTTCAGCGAGCGCACCTCGAGAACTCCGTCGAGGCGAGCAATCTGCAGCTCCGCCGCATCCGTCTCGGCGGCAGCTTCGTCGGCTGGGACGATCACCGACATGCGGCTCGCCGGAACGCCCTCGAAGCCCGCCGCCGCCGCGTCGTCAACCGTCTGGGCACTCTGATCATCGGGGAGTGCACGGGCGTCGGGCGTCGTCAGCATGCTGCCGAGGGCGGGGCTCCCGGCCGCGAGCATCACGGCCAGCCCGATCGTTGCGATCGGTAGCGGATGGGCCATGACCCGCTTCGAGAGGCCGGTCCAGAACCGTGAGCCACCGCTGAGAGGATCGCGCTTTGCTCCGTTCAGCGAGCCGCCCGCCTCGAGGCGGGGATCGATCCGGGGACCGAGCAAGGCCAGCACCGCCGGGAGTACGAACAGGGCGGCGAAGCCGGATACCAGCGCGACCAGGGCACCGGCGATCCCGGTCGAGCTGAGAAACTGTTGCGGAAAGAGATTCAGCGTGGCCAGCGCCACTGCAACGGTCAAGGCTCCGTATGTGACCGTGCGGCCGGCGGTGGCCACGGTCCGGCGGTGGGCGGCGTGGTAGCCCTCGCCGAGTCCGATCTCTGCCCGGTAGCGGGCGAGGACGAAGAGGCTGTAGTCGATAGCCAGCCCGACGCCTAGCCCGGTCACGACCTGCAGCGAGAAGAGATCGATCTCGACGAAGCGCGACAGCACGCTGAGCAGGGCCAAGGTGACGACGATCGAGAAGGCGCTGAGGATCAGCGGCAGCGCCGCGGCCACCGCGGTGCGGAAGACCAGCAGCAGGAGGAGCAGCAGGGCCGGGGCGGCGAAGATCTCGATCCGCCGGGTGTCCCGCTCGGTGCGCTCACCGATCTGGGCCGCGGCGACCGCGGTCCCGCCGGCGCGGATGCCGGGGTCGGCGGCGAAGGCGCTGTCGACCCGCTCGCCGACATCGACGCGGCCCGCGCCGGCGTCGAGCGATCCAATCACAAGGGCGGCCCTCCCGTCGTCGGAGATCAGCTCCCGCTGTTGGCCGGGCTCGCTGACCACCGCGATGCCTTCGATTGCCGCGAGGCGCTCGGCGGTGACCTCGACCTCAGCGGCGCCGGCCGCGCTCCTGGCCCCGTCGTCCGGCTTGACGAGGAGCACCACATCGGGCTCCGACTGCGCTCCGGTGGCTCGCTCGTATGCGGCGTACGCGCGCTCGACCTCGGAGTTGGGATCCGAGAGGTCGAACGGTTCGACCCGGTCGAAGATCCCTGCCGCGAACGGCGCCGCAACGAGCAGCACGAGACCAGCGACGACGACGATCGTGCGTGCTCTCAGGTAGGTCAACTCGCTGAGCGAGCGCAGGGTCCCTCCTCGGAGTCGCGGACTTCCTGCGCAGAGCGTATTTCGCGGCTCACCGTGCCCGCCGCGCCGAACCACTGGGCGACCGGATCCGTGCGCCGCGCTGAAGGCGCCTGGATCAATGATTCCGATTCCCGCACCCACGGCCGGTGCACGTCACGGTTATGCGGAATCAGTGATTTAGGCTGCCGGGATGGGTGACCATCGCTGGCGCGTGCTCGCCGTCGCCTCCGCCGCGAGCTTTCTCGTCTACCTCGACGTCACCGTCGTCAACATCGCCTTCCCCGATATCGAGGCGACCTTCGCCGGCACCTCCCGCTCCGCGCTCGCCTGGGTGCTGGCTGCCTACAACATCACCTTCGCGGCGCTGCTCGTGCCCGGCGGCCGGATCAGCGACCGCTTCGGTCGCCGGCGCCTCTTTCTCATCGGGCTGGTCGTCTTCGCGCTGGCTTCCGCCGGCTGCGCGGTGGCGCCGTCGGCCGCGGTGCTGATCGGCTTTCGGGTTGTTCAGGCGGTCGGGGGCGCCCTCCTCGTTCCCGCCTCCCAGGGGTTGGTACTCGATGCCTTCGAGATCGGGCAGCGGACAATGGCGATGTCACTCTGGGTGGCCGCGGGCGCCGTCGCTGCTGCGCTCGGCCCGCCGCTGGGCGGCGTGCTCGTCGAGCTCGCCGACTGGCGCTGGGTCTTCGTGATCAATCTGCCGATCGCGGTGGCGGTACTGGTTGCCGGCCTGGGGACGCTGCGGGAGTCGCGCGACACGGGGACCCGTGGGCTTGTGGACCCGATCGGGATCGCACTCTCGGCCGCGGCGGTCGGGCTCCTGACCCTGGCGATCGTGCAAGGCGACGCCTGGGGTTGGACGAGCCCCGCAATCGTCGCCTGCTTCGCCGCCTCGGCCCTGCTCGTGCCGGCCTTCATCGTCCGCACCCGCCGCGCTGCCGTGCCCGCCCTCGATCTCGATCTCTTCCGCTCGCGCCCGTTCTCACTCGCGAATCTTGCCTCGGTGTTGATGGGGATGGCCTTCTACGGCCAGCTCTTCGCCGCGGTCCTGTTCCTGACCACGGTCTGGGACTACAGCCCGATCGAAGCCGGATTGGCCCTCGCGCCGGCCCCGCTCGCCGCCGCCGTCGCCGCCGCGATCGGCGGCAGAAGCGCGCAGGGCACCTGGCTCCGGTACCTGACGATGGTCGGGATCGTGCTGTTCGCCGCGGGTTCGGCCTGGCTCTACCTTGGCCTCGAGGAGGCGCCCGACTATCTGGCCGTGATGCTGCCGGGGACCGTCCTGGTCGGCGCCGGGGCCGGGCTCGCGGTCTCGCTCCTGACCAGTACGGCCGCGCAGGTAATCCCGGCGGCGAGCTTCGCTGCCGGCGGCGCCGTCAACTCCGCGACCCGACAGGTCGGCGCCGCGCTCGGGGTCGCGACCGTCGTCGCCGTCGTCGGCACACCGACCGCGCTGGAAGCTGTGGCGGCCTTCGATCGGGGCTGGCTCGCGATCGGGCTTTGCGCGCTCGCGGCCTTGCCGCTGACCGCCGCGATTGGTGGGCGGGCGCTGGCCGAAAAGTAGGCAGCGTCACTTCCTACTTCCCACGCTGGTAGCCTCGATCGGAGCACTATGGGTGCCGCCTACGAACAGCTCCTCTACGAGGTCTCCGACGGCGTTGCGACGCTGACGTTGAACCGGCCCGAGCAGCGCAATGCGCTCTCCCCGCAGCTCCTCAGCGAGCTCGTCAACGCCATCGGCCGGGTCCGCGATGACGACGGGGTCAGGGCGATGGTGCTGAGGGGAGCGGGGGACAAGGTCTTCTGTGCCGGCGCCGATCTCGGTGGTTTCGCCGCCGACGTCCCGCTGCTCGACAAGCACTACGCCAACGACCTATTCCTCGAGTTCTTCCGCCTGATGCCGCGGCTCGGCAAGCCGACGCTTTGCGCCGCCAACGGGCACGTCCTCGCCGGCGGGCTCGGGCTCGCTCTCAGCTGTGATCTGTTGATCGCAAAGGAAGGGATCACCTTCGGTACGCCGGAGATCAACATCGGCGCCTTCCCTTACATGATCATGGCGATCATCTATCGCAACGTGCCGCGCAAACGGGTCAACGAGATGCTCCTGCTTGGTGAGCGGATCTCGGCCGCCGACGCGGTTGACTACGGGCTCGCCAACAAGGTCGTCCCCGAGGCCGAGTTCGAGGCGGCCGTCGATCAGTGGGCCTCCAAGCTCGCCTCGAAATCGCCGCTCCTGATGAAGCTGGGTCGCGACGCGATGTATCGCCAGGACGACATGGCGCTCGACGACGCGCTGGAGTTCCTCCGCGGCCAACTGACGCTCACCTTCTCAACCGAGGACATCCTCGAGGGCGTCAGCGCCTTCTTCGAGAAGCGGGAGCCGGAGTGGAAGGGTCGCTGACCCGACACCGCGCCCGGGTCGTCTGGGAAGGGAGCAAGGACGATCTTCGCGCCCACCGGGTCGAGCTCGGTGGGCAGAGGGTTGCCGCCTCCTGCTCGCCGGAGTGGGGTGGCGATCCGGGCAAGGCCGACCCCGAGGAGATGTTCGTCGGTGGGCTCAGCTCCTGCCACATGCTCTGGTTCCTCGCCCTGGCGCGCCGGCGCCGGCTGCGGATTGTGGCCTACGAGGACGCCGCGGTCGGCACACTCGACGGCATGCGAATCACCGCCGTCGAGCTCCACCCGAAGGTCCACTTCGAAAGCGACCCGGGCCCCGCCGTCCTCGCGGAGCTGCACCTCGCGGCTCATCAGCGCTGCTTTCTTGCCAATTCGGTCAACTTCCCGGTTGAGGTGGTTGTCGAGGGGGTCGCGCCGTGAGCGACGGGCCGGGTCGCCTGAAGATCAGCGAGCTCGCCGAGGAGGCGGGCGTGCCGGTGGCGACGGTGCGCCACTACCTGCGCGAGGGGCTCCTGCCGGAGGGCGAGAAGACCTCGCGCAACATGGCCTACTACCCGCCGGAGCTCGTTGAACGGATCAGGCTGATCAAGCAGCTTCAGGAGGAGCGGTACATGCCGCTCCGGGTGATCGGCGGGCTGCTCGAAGGCGACGGCGCCGACCCCGAGCGGCTGCGCTCAGCGCTTGAGACCGAGGAGCGCGTCTTCGAGCTCGCCCTCGAGGATGAGCGCGAGCGGATCAGCGAGGCCGAGTTGGCCGAGCGCTTCGATACGCCCCCGGAGGTGATCCGTAGGCTCGAGGAGCTCGGGGTGATCGGCCCAGACGAGGGTGGCTACTCGAGCTCCGACGCCCGCATAGTCGAGGCGATCGCCCGCTTCCGCGCCGGCGGCTACGACGAGGGGATCGGCTTCACCGTCCACGATGCCGCCCGTTTTCTCGAGCCGCTCTCGCAGTTGGCCGAGCGCGAGGTCTCGATGCTGACCGAGAAGCTGGTCGGTCGCTTCGAGCAGGAACGGGTGATCGAGCTGTTCGAGGCCGGGACGGAACCGCTCCGGGCGCTGATAGCGGCGATGCACACCAAGCTGCTGGCTCGGGAGATCGAGCGCCGTCGGCCGCACACCGACCCGGGCCAAGGCCCTGGGTGAAGCAGCGCGCCCTAACCCTGGGGGCCTGGGCCGGCGCGACGCTGGCCCTCACCGGGGCGCTCGCGGTGCTGGTCGGCGACGGGCCCTACCTGCGGCTCTCGTCGCTGAGTCCGTGGTTGATGATCTTCGCGGTCGGACTCTTTGGCCTGCTCCTGTTCGCACCGTTCGCGATCCATCGGCTCCTCGCCGCGAGCAGCGAGGACCGCGACCGTCGCTGGGAGTTGGCTGTCGTCGCCTGGGGAGGGCTGGCACTCGCCCTCGGCGGTGTCTTCGCGGTGCTGGCGCTGCTCGAGGGGTTCAGCACCTCCAGCGGGCTCGGCGCTCTGGCCGTGGTCGCGATCTTCGAGTGCGCCCTGGTCGTCGGCGCCGTTCTGACGATGATGCTGAGCTCCGGTTGAGCGTGTCGCGAGGCCGTCGGGCCGCGCCCGGCTTGGTGCCGGGCGCCCCCGCAGGCACGAGTCCGTGGGAGAATCATCTAGATTGACTGGTCAATCAACCGGTCGGTCGCCCCGCGCCGATGGGTGCGTGGAGATGTGAGGAGGGGCATGCGGGCAGCCGCGGTACAGCTCAACTCAGGCGCAGATCGGGACCGGAATATCGAGCGGGCGGCGGAGCTTGTCGCGAGCGCAGCCGCCGACGGCGCCGAGCTGGTCGTCCTGCCCGAGAAGTGGGATCTGCTTGGGCCCGGCGAGATGCTGGTCGAGCGGGCCGAGTCGCTACAGGGCGCCGCGATCACGGCCGCCCGGGAGTGGGCGCGGAGGCTTGGCGTCGTCCTCCTCGCCGGAAGCGTCGCCGAGCGGCTTCCCGATTCGGAGCGCGTCGCCAACACCTCGGTCCTGATCGACGGTGACGGGGAGGTCGTCAGCACCTACCGCAAGATCCACATGTTCGATGTCGACGTCGGCGGCGTCTCCTATCGCGAATCCGAGCACGAGACCCCCGGTGAGGAGACGGTCGTCGCGGACGCGGGTCTCGGCCTCGATCTCGGGCTCTGCGTCTGTTATGACCTCCGATTCCCGGAACTGTTGCGGATTCTCGCCCTGCGCGGTGCCGGGATCATCACCCTGCCGTCGGCCTTCACCGCGACCACCGGGGAGCCGCATTGGGAGCCCCTGATCCGCGCCCGGGCGATCGAGAACCAGCTGTTCCTGATCGCGGCCAACCAGGTGGGCAGGGCCGATCCCCATTACGACTCCTGGGGCCATTCGATGATCGCCGACCCCTGGGGTCGAATCGTCGCGCTCCGGGAAGCTGGGGAGGGACTGGCCGTGGCCGACCTCGACCCCGCTGAGATCGATCGCGTCCGCAGCAGACTCCCGTCCCTGGCCAACCGCCGCCCGGCGGCATACCGTTGGCCGCCCGTAAACCTCGCGACTGGAAGCCATGCCTGAGACAGGGACCGAGGCCGGACGACCCGCCGCGATCGATAAACGCCGCGCGATCCTCGAGGCGGCGATTCTGGTGTTCGCCCGGCAGGGTTACCACGCGACGCGGGTCTCTGACATCGCTGACGAGGCAGGGGTGGCTTACGGCCTCGTCTACCACTACTTCCGCAGCAAGGAGGCGGTGATGACCGAGCTCTTCACGGAGCGCTGGTCGCTGCTGCTCGCCGCTGGTGAGGACGTGATGGCCGGGGAGGAGTCACCCCGCGTCAAGCTCTCGGCGATCGCCGGTTTCATCATCGACTCCTACCGCCACAACCCGGAGCTGATGAAGGTGATCATCATCGAGGTCACAAGGGCGGCGAACTCGTTCGGCCGCACCCACCTGCCGCAGATCCGTGAGGCCTATGACCAGGTCGCCCAGATCGTCACCCAGGGCCAGCGCGATGGCACCTTCCGTACCGACATCGACGCGGATTTCGTCGGCATGTCTTTCTATGGAGCGATCGAGCAGCTGCTCAGCGGCTGGGTTTTCGAGTTGATGCCGGCGACCGATGAGGAGTTCGACGGTGCCCGGGAGATGGTCGTCGAGCTGATCTGCGGGGGGTTGGACCGGCGAGACTGAGCGCGGGGCCGCTTGCTCTGCAACCAGCCGCCCGCCCCGGCGCGGTATGGTCGCGGGCCCGGTTCGGAATCTGCCGTACGGGTAAGGAAGGGTTGATGGAGAACGAAGTCGTCAGAAGACTTATCTGGTCGGGCCTGTTGGCCGGGACCGGCGCTCTTGCGAGCATCGCCGCCCACCGGCTCTCGACGTTGATCTGGAAGCGCCTGTTCGATGAGGAGCCGCCCGACTGATGGCAGACCCACCGAACAGCACTCCCCCGGAGACCGAGGAGGACCGCACCGTAGGCGAGCTCGTTCTCGACGTTTCCGAGCGGGCTTCGATCCTGATCCGCGAGGAGATCGAGCTCGCCAAGACCGAGGTCACCGAGAAGGTCACCGAGCTTGTCAAGGGCTCGGTCGTCGGGCTCGCCGCCGGCGTCTTCGTTCTGCTCGCGCTTGGAATGCTGATGTTCGCCGGCGCCTGGCTGATCAACGACCTGCTGGGCGTCGAGACGGCGGTCTGGGCCGGATTCCTGATCATGGCCGGCATCTTTTTGATCATCGCCGCGCTCGCGGGCGCGTTCGCCTACCGCGCCGTGCAGAAGGGTGGCCCCCCGGCGCCGACGATGGCGCTCGAGGAGGCCAAGGTCACCCGTGAGACGCTTGGAGGGCACTCGTGAGCGGCTCGCCACCGGCCTCCCGCCCGGGTGCGCCAGGACGCTCGGCGGAGCAGATCCGCACCGATATCGCCGCCCAGCAGGGACAGCTGGCGAGTTCGGTCGAGGCACTCCGCGGCAAGGTCACGGAGCTGACCGATTGGCGTAAGCAGGTTCGCGACCACCGTGAACAGCTGATCGCCGGCGCGGCCGTTGCCGGGTTCGTCGCCGGCGGGCTGATGATGCTGCGCCGCCGCCGGCGCCGCTAGCCGGCGACCGCGCCGGACCAGGCGAGGCGCCGTGTCCGGGCGCTCAGGGCAGGTGCCGGCTGGGCAGGCCGCCGATTCCAAGCAGGCCGGGTCCCGTATGGGCGCCGATCACGGGGCCGATTTCAGAGATGAACGCAGGGTCGGTGCCGAATACTTCGCGTGCCTCGGCGGCGAGCCGCTGGGCGTTCTCGGGATCCTGGATGTGCTGCACGACCCAGCCGTCACGCCCCGACTCCTTGAGCTCGCGGGCGTACTTCATGAGCCGCTCGAAGGCGCGCCGCCGCGTCCGCACCCGCTCGACGGGCGTGACCTCCTCATCGAGCGTCAGGATTGGCTTGATCTGCAGCGCCAAGCCAAGCCAGGCGCGGGCGGCCCCGATCCGACCACCTTTGCGGAGGTACTCCAGGGTGTCAACCGCGAACCACATCTCGAGCTCGGTGCGAGCGGACGCTGCGGCGGCCACGGTCTCGGCGGCGTCGGACCCGCCGGCCGCCGCCCTGCAGGCCGCGAGGACGGTCATTCCCATCCCGCCGCAGGCGGATCGGCTGTCGTAGACGTGAATCCGCCCGGGATCGGTGCCCTCCTCGATCAAGCGATCGCGGGCCTGATTGGCGGCCTCGAATGTGCCGGAGATCGCCGATGAGAGGTGAATGGACGCGATACCATGGCCGGCGTCGAGATGGGGTTGATAGACGGCGATGAAGTCACCGACCGACGGCTGCGATGTGGTCGCGCCCTGCTCGCTCTCGCGCAGCTTGCCGAAGAAGGCGCCGTAGTCACCGATCTCGGTTTCCCGCTTCTGCTCACCGCCGAGAGTGACGTAGAGGCTGACCTCATCGATGCTCTGCTCGGCGCGCAGCGCCGCGGGTAGATAGCTCGTGCTGTCGCAGACGACAGCGGTCTTTGCGGGCCGGCTCACTGATCCTTTGTAGCACCGCGGGCCGGGGTCGGTGATCTAGCATCAACAGTCCTAAATGACTTCGACGCTCGTAACCGGGGGAACCGGGTTCATCGGCTCGCATCTGGCCCGCGCTCTGGCGGTCCGGGGGGATGATCTGCGGCTTCTGATCCGCGCCGGGAATCGAGCTACGCATCTCGCCGACCTGGAGTTCGATCGGGTCAACGGCGACGTCACCGACCGCCGCGCCGTGCGCCGCGCAGTCGACGGCGTCGACCGCGTCTTCCACGTTGCCGGAATGACCTCGATGAAGCGCGGCCTGGCGGCGCAGGTCACGGCGACCAACGTAGGTGGGACGAGAATCGTCTGCGAGGAGGCGCTTGAGGCCGGGGTCGAGAGGGTCGTCCACTGCTCCTCCGCCGCAGCCCTCGGCCCGGCGCCCGACCGCGGGCGGGCCGATGAGACGCAGGCCTTTCCTGCGAGTGCTCGCGGGATTCCCTACGTGCATTCCAAGCACGAGGCCGAGGCGGAGGCCTTGCGGGTGGCCGCGCACGGCCTCGACATCGTCATCGTCAACCCAACCTTCGTGCTCGGTCCCGAGGATCCGACCGGAACCTCGATGAGTCTCGTCAAGCGATTCCTGCTGCGGGCGATCCCGGCCTATGTGAACGGAGGGATCAACATCAGCGACGTTCGCGACATCGCCGCCGGGCACGTCCTCGCCGACGAGGTCGGGATCTCGGGCGAGCGCTACATTCTCGCGGGTCGCAACTTCACCCTGCAGCGTCTGTTCGCCGACCTCTCGCGGATCTCAGGCGTCTCGGCGCCGCATCTGAAGCTGCCTCCCAGCCTCGCGCTCGGCGTCGCCGAAACGGTGGAGCGGCTCGGCCTACCGGTCCCGATCTCCGCCGACGAGACGCGCTCGGCAGCGCTCTGGTGGACGTACTCGCCGGCCAAGGCGAAGCGGGAGCTCGGCTATCGGCCACGTGGCCACGAGGAGACCTTGACCGACGCCGTCAGGTGGCAGGCGGCAGAGCTCGGGGACCGCGTCGGCGGCAATCCCGGCGTCGCCGAGCAGGCTCTCGCGGCCGCCGGCAAGGCGGCGCGGCTTGCCGGCCGGCTGGTGCCGCTGTGAGCGAGGCCGGCAATCGCCCGCCGCCGCGCGAGCTCGTCCTCTACCGCTGCCCAACCCCCACCGACGTGCTCTGCCCCTGTGGCGCGGTCGCACGCACGCTCCGAAAGCTCGACCTTCCCTATCGCACCGAGCGGGTCCCATACCGACGATCGGAGCGGCCGGAGATCGTTGAGCTGACCGGCCAGAAGCGGGTGCCACTGCTGATCGACGGCGATGAGATCGTCCACGACTCGCAGCGGATCCGCGAGTATCTGCAGTGGCGGTACGGCCCTGATGCCGCATCGGCGAGGGTCGAGGGCGAGGGCTCCACCTAGCCCGCTTGACCGGCCTATACAATGTGAAGCGCATGGACACACCTCAGACAGCAATCAAGCTCACCGACATCGCCGCCGAGAAGCTGAACGAGCTCCTCGCCGGCCAGCAGGAATCCGACCAGGTGCTTCGCGTCGCGGTCAAGGGCGGCGGTTGCTCGGGTTTTCAGTACACGCTGGCCCTCGATAAGGCCAAGGAGGACGACCACGTCTTCGAGCACAACGGCGTCGCGGTCGTCGTCGACAAGACCTCGATGCAGTTCGTCTTCGGCTCCGAGGTCGACTACGTCGAGGGTCTTCAAGGAGCCGGCTTCGCGGTCAACAACCCGAACGTCGTCGCCGCCTGTGGCTGCGGCTCCTCCTTCCAGGTCCGCGACGACGCCGAACAGACGCCGGCCGGCGCCACCGTCTAGCCCCCTTCAGCGAAGCAGCGCGGCGAGTTCCGCGGCGAGCGCCTCGGATTGCTCGTGCAGCGCTCGCCAAGTGATCACGACGACGGTCCATCCGGCCGCTGAGAGCGCCCGCCGCTTAGCGGTATCACGCTCGAAGGCCAGATCGCCGCGGTGGACGGATAGCCCATCGCGTTCGACGATCAGCCGCTGTTGCGACCAGACGACGTCGCACTCGAACGATTCCTGTGCCGTCTGAACCCTGGCGTTCGTCTCGCCTCGGGGGAGACCCTGGCCGTCGAGGAAGCAGATGAAGCGTTCCTCGAGTTCACTTCGAGTCCAGCTCGCGCCGGGCGACCAGGTCGCGAGGGCTCGTCGCAGCGTTCCGGCCCCGCGCCTGCCCGGGTAGCGGCCAAGGAGTGCCTCGACACCGAGCCCGCCGCCAATCCAGAGCCGCTCGCACTCCTCCAGCGCCCGCTGAAGCCGTCGTGGAGTGAGGACCCCGGCGAGATCCAGCAGCGTGCGGCTGACGACGGTGACCGGCAGGCCGTCGAGCAGGCTGACCTCGTCGGCCGGGAGTAGGGAGTGGTGGATCCGGAGCCCGGGCCGCGACGCGAGCTTGCGCGGCGTCGTCAGCGTGATCGGGGCGGTGCCCCGGGCCTGGATGCCGCGCAGCTGACCGGCTACCTCGTGGCTGAAGACGGCGTCGGCGCCGACGAACAGCCGCGCCGCCCAGAGATCGGCGAGCGGCTCACGTGAAAGGTGCCCGACGGCATAGACCCCGGGGTACAAGGGGGCCAGCATCCCCGAGGCGGTCCGGTTGGCGATCGCACCTCGTCCGATCCCGGCCGCGATCAGCTGAGCGCGGGCGACCCGACCCCTCTGGGCGGCGGCGATCCGGGTGATCGCCGAATCGATCGCCCGAGACCGCGAAAGCGCATTCGGGGAAGGAAGGATCGCGGTCTCGGCGGCCACGGCATGATCGTGGCGCCCCGGCCATCACGTGTGGGTGACCGTCTGTGCCGGAGCCGCAACCTCTTTGGGACCCAACATTCCGCGTCGGCGCCCGGAACGTCCGGCGCCCCGGGCTGGGCCCAGGTCTCAGGTTTCGATCTGCATCGGCGGGCTTTGGTGCGGCCCGTCGCTCGTGGCCTCCGTGGCAGCGCCGCTTACGGCGGCCTCCGGCTGCTCGACGCCGAGCATCTCCGTCAGCTCGCCGGACTCGAACATCTCCTCGACGATGTCGCAGCCGCCGAGCAGCTCGCCTTTGACGTAGAGCTGAGGGAAGGTCTCCCAATCGGAGCGCTCGGTGGTCACCTCGCGCAGCGGGCTGAGGATCGGCAGAACGTCGATCGCCCCGTACTCCACGCCCACCTGTTCGAGGACGCCGACGGTCCGCATCGAGAAGCCACAGCGCGGCGCCTCCGGGCTTCCCTTCATCAGCAGGAGCACGTCGTTGGCGTTGATCGCTTGCTCGAGTTGCTCGCGGAGTTCGGGATTGGCTGCCATCGGCTCACTGCCTCCTGGATCGATTCCTCTGTCCCCTCCAGAGTAGCCGTCGTGGCGGCTCGGCAGGGGTGGGCGGAGGGGCGATCTACTCGAGAACGCTGGTTTGCACGGAAAGCGCATGAATAGCGCCGTCGTCGAAGCGCGGCTTGACCGCCGCCTTGACCATCCTGTGCTGATCGATCCGGCTCCTGCCGTCGAACTGCGGCGCGCTGACGATCGCCCGCAGGTGGTCGCCTCCGCCCTCGTCAACCACCTCGACGACGGCGCCGGGCAGCGTTGCCTCGATCATGCCCTTCAGCTCAGCCAGGTCAGCCATCCCGGGATCGTAGAAGAGGACGCCGTCCGGGGGACGGTCAGTGGGTCAGCTCCGTGTTGATCCGGGCCGGCTCGCCGAGGAAGTAGCCCTGGGCGTACTTGACCCCAAGCCGCTTGAGCTCCTCCAGAACCTCCTCCGATTCGACCCCCTCGGCGACGGTGACGAGCTCGAGTTCGCGGGCGATTGTCACCAGTGAGCGGACGATCGCCAAGTCGTTCTTCGACTCGAGCATGCGCTGCACGAAGCTCATGTCGATCTTCAGGTGGCTGAAGCTCAGGTTCTGCAGGTAGGTGAGGGTGCCGAAGCCGGTGCCGACGTCGTCGAGCGCGAGGCCGCATCCAAGCGCGTCGACCCGCCCTGCAAATTTCTTCAGCAGCTCGATCGTCGGGGTTGCCACCGTCTCGGTGATCTCGAAAATCAGTCGGCTCGGATCGGCGCCCGTCGCCTCGAGGCGATCAGCGACCATCTTGGTCAGGTCTTCGTCGGCGATCGAGGCGGCGGAGAGGTTGACGGTCACCCGCATCCCCGCTGCCGCGACCTCAACGGCTCGGGCGAGGACCCAGTGGTCCACCCCGCTGATCAGCCCGAATCGCTCCGCGGTCGGAATGAACTGTTTGGCAGAGATCGCCTGGCCCTCGCGGTCGATCATCCTGACCAGCAGTTCGCTCGCGTAGAGCTCGCCCGTCTCTAGGTCGTAGATCGGCTGGGCGAACAGGGCCAGCCGACGCTCCTCGACGGCTTCGCGGATCTCGGCGAGCCAACTCAGCCGCTCGTCCTCTTTTGCATCCGAGAAGACAATTCGATCCCGCCCCTGCTCCTTGGCCTGGTACATCGCCGCATCGGCATGGACCAGGAGGTCGGTCGCGTCAAGATCGTTGCCGCCCTCGACGAACACGACGCCGGCGCTGGCCGTGACCGAGAGGCCACCGTCGCGACCGAGGCGAATCAGATGCACCAGTTCACCCAGGCGCCTGCGGGCCTCGCCCTCGTTCGTATCAGGGATGAAGATGCCGAACTCGTCGCCGCTGAGGCGCGCGATCACGTCCTCGGCTCGGAGCGAGACCTTGAGCGCCGCCGCAATCTCCCGGAGCAGCGCATCGCCCGCAGCATGGCCACGGGAGTCGTTGATGAGCTTCAGATGATCGACATCGACAACGGCCAGCGCGCCCCCGGCTCCAGGCGGCATGCCCCGCAGCTGGTGGTCGACGGTGCGCTCAAAGCCGCGGCGGTTGAGGAGCTCGGTCAGGTGGTCGTGCTCGGCGAGGTGCCGCAGCCTGTCTTCCGCGTTCCGGCGGACCGTGACGTCGGACATCATGCCGTCAACCACAATCCGGCCGTCCTCGCCCCGTGTGCCCACCGACGCCCGGTCGCGGATCCAGATCTGGCGGCCGCCCCGGGCGGTCATCCTGTACTCGATGTCGAGTGGGGTGCGATCCGCTGCGGCGCGCTTCTCCTCCGCGATCACGCGGTCGATGTCATCGGGATGGACGCGCTTCTTCCACCAGACGCCGTCGGCAACGCATTCCTCGGCGGAGAGACCGAGGACCTCCTCGACCTGGGGGGAGACGTAGAGCCAGCGGCCGTCCGCCCCGAGCTCGGCCCGGTAGGTGATCGCCGGCAGGCGCTCGACCAGCGTTCTCAGGCGATTCTCGGCCTCCGTGAGCGAGTTGTTGACGCGGTCTCGCTCCAGCGAGGAGGCGAGAGTCTGTGCGATCGAGGCGACGAAGGTCTGGTCGGCGTTCGAGAAGCTCTGCTCTGCTCCCCCCGCCCCGATCAGCGCTCCGAGCACCCCGTCGGCGCCGAGCAGGATCGCGGCGATGTCGGAGGGAGCGCCCCCAGCGCGGTCCTCCGGGGTCAGCCAGGAGCTTGGCAGGAGGCGCTCGCCGGTGAGTACGCTGCCGTCCCGCTCGCTCAACGCTCGCGCCAGACGCGACCCGGGTGGAGGTCGTACGCCCCCGACCGGCGTCCGGTCTCGGTCCGTCGACCCTCGCAGGTGCAGCTCGGCGCTCTCCGCGTCGTATCCCCAGACCTCGCATCCGCTGAGCTTGACCTCCTCGGTGACCGCCGAGAGGGCCTGGTCGATCAGGAGTCCGGGGCTGGAGGGGCCGAGCGCGAGCTGGCCGAGGTCGAGCAGCCGCGTGCGCCGGCGCGCTTCGGCGGCGAGCTCTCGCTCCCTTTCGCCCTGCTCGCGATTGTCGTGTAAGTGGGCCGCGAACAGGGCCGTCTCCGGCGCCCAACTCAGCGTCAGCTCGACCGGGACCTCCGCTCCTTCACCGTTCAGCATGCCAACTACGATCGCCTGGGGAACGGGGCCCGACCGACCGGTCCCGCGAGCATCGATCACGCCCCGGATCGCGAACCGCAAGCGCTCCGCGAACAGCAGCTCGACGAAGTTGGCATCGATGATCCGCTCCCGGGGCAGCCCGAGCAGCTGCTCGGCCGCAGGGCTGCAATCGTGGATCACGGCTCCGGCGTCGAAGATGAACACGGCCTCGGGGGCCGCCTGCAACACGGCCGCGAGCGTCGACCGCCCCCCGAGTCGTTGCGCTGCACGGGCCGCGTCGGGGCGAGCGGACGGCACCTCGAGGTGGTTTTCGCCGGGCTCGATCAGCTCGACCGCCTTGGTCGATGCGGCATCCGGATCTCGCGCGTCGAGCTCATCGAGTCGGCGATCGATCTTCCCGGGACGCGATCGAGGCCATCGCCCTGTCAGTGGACACCCCTCCTTGGCAAGCTCCTCCTCCGATATCGGCACGGTCCCCATCGGCAAATGAGCGCGGGGGGTTTAGCCCCCCTGTCCCGGTCAGCCGGTGGCCGTTAGCGGCGTTTGGCCGCATCGACCATCTCGTCGATCGAGGTCAGCTTCACTCTGGGCCGTCCGAGCGTCTGGCCGCGGTCGGTCTCGAGCGCGTCGATCGCGCGCCAGCCGTCGTATTCCACATATGACGCGCCGCGCTCATCGAGCAGGCTGGGCAGCGCCTCGTGATCGCCGGCCCGCTCAGGCAACCGGCCGGTCGCGACGTCCTCGAACAGGGCAGCGATCGTCTCAGCGGCGTCTTTCTTGTTGGTTCCGATGACGCCGCTCGGGCCGCGCTTGATCCAGCCGACGACGTACTGACCGGGTTGCGACTCGCCCGCCGCGGTGATCATGCGACCGCGCTCGTTCGGGATCACGCCGCGGTGGGCGTCGTAGGGGAGTCCGTCAACGGGGGTGCCCAGGTAGCCGATCGAGCGCAGCACCAGTCCGCACTCGACAGTCTCGGTGACACCCGTGTCACGCGCCCGGATCGCCCCGGATTCGTCGCTGTAAAGCTCGTTGATCCCGAGTTCGATCGCCTCGACCCTACCCTCGCCGTGGATCGCGATCGGGCTGCGCAGGAAGCGGAGTTCGACCCGCTTGGGCTTGTTCCCGCGCTCGCGTTCGGCGAATCCCCTGAAGGCCTCGACGTTCTTGCGCTTGGTTGCATCTGCCTGATCTGACTCGAGGAAGGCCGTGCTCGCGGCGTCGAGCTCGAGCTGGGTTGGGTCGAGAATAATGTCTGCCGCGGTCAGCTCCCCCAGCTCCCGGACCTCGGGATTGGTGAAGGCGGCCTGCGCGGGCCCGCGTCGGCCGACCACCAGCACCTCGTTCACAGCTGATGCCGCGAGCGCCTCGATCGCGAAATGGGCCGTGTCGGTGCCCTCGAGTTCGGCCGGCGGGAGGACCAGCATCCGGGCGACGTCGGCCGCGACGTTGCCATTGCCGATCACGACCGCCCGTTCGCAGTCGAGGTTGAAGCTGCGGTCGGCAAAGTCGGGGTGGCCGTTGTACCAGGCCACGAACTCAGTGGCGGCGTGCGATCCGGGCAGATCCTCGCCGGGGATCCCGAGCTTGCGGTCGGTGCTGGCGCCGTAGGCCCAGACGACCGCGTCGTAGATCGATTCCAGCTCCTCCGCCGAGACCGCTTCGCCGACGGCGACGTTGCCGAAGAAGCGGTAAGCCTCATGGCCGGCGGTCTTCTCGTAGCGGCGGATCACGTTCTTGATCTTCGGGTGGTCGGGCGCGACTCCCGCGCGGACCAATCCAAAGGGGGTCGGCAGACGGTCGATCATGTCGACCTCGAAGTCGATCTCGGGATGGGCGAAGAGCGCCTCGGCGGCGTAGAAGCCGGCCGGCCCTGAGCCGACGATTGCGACCCGAAGTGGGGACCCGGGTGTGCCTGGAACAGCCATCAAGAGCCGGTTGACTCAGGCAATCGCGGGCTCGGTGCGTGCCGTGGCGGTGCCGTCGAGCGCGTCCAGCGCCTGGGCTACCGACATCGAGACGCAGGTGAAGATCGGCGTGTCACGGAGGGTGTAGGCGCTCGACTCGGTCGCCCGTAGCTCCTGCACCAGGTCGAGGAAATCGCCCGGCTCGTCGCCCTCGAAGGAGACGACGAACTCCGCATCGTCGATTCCGAACGAGTAGGCGGTGTTGATCGTTATCTGCGGGTAGCGGCGGCCGGTCTCGATGTGGTCCTGCATGATCCGCATCCGCTCTTCGGGCTCCAGCTGGTACCACTCGCGTTTCTTGTCCAGTGGATAGATGAACGCGTACTTGCGCTTGCTGACGAGCAGCTCCGGGCGGGTCTCGGACTCCGAATAGGGCGATGGTTTGGTCATCGCCAGATACGAGTGAGGGGTCGTCGCCCACTTGGCGAGGCCGCTCTGGGCGAGCACGACGGCGAAGGTGTGGATGTCATCGAGGACCGGGCTCTGGCTGACGAGGACGAGGTCGACGTCCCCGCGGGTGCCTACAGTCGAGTAGGCCCGCAGTGGCCGATCGGTGGCGTAGTCCTCGCAGGCAGCGAGAAACTCACGTTTATCCTGAGCCCGCTGCTCGCTGTCGCGGCGCTGCCAGGCGGGGTCGATCTTGAGGAACGTGAACTTGACGAATGTCCGCTCAGCCATTGCCACGATGCTAGTGCACACGGTTGCAGGTCCGGTCCGAATCCGGCGGCGCCGGATTCCGCTGTACTTGCTGCCGTGTGTGCTGACGCTCGCCGCCGCGTTCGCGGCTGCGCCGGCGGTCGCCGACGACCCCGCGCCCCGGGTGACGCTCGTGTCGCTGCCGCGTGCCACGACGATCCGGGCGATCGCTCTCGAGTCACCGCGGATCGCCGCCGGCACAATGAGCGCTGGGCTGGGATCGGTCTCTCCGACCCAGACGAGCCTCGACATCAGCCAGGGCAACCGCCTCTTTGAATCGCTGTACCCGAGGCCGCTGCCGCCGCTGCGGGTTGGGCGGCAGGGGGTCCGGCCGGGCCCCTGGCGGCGCGCCTTGGAGAGGGCCACCGACGCGCCGGCCGAGCTCGAGCCGGGGTTGCTGGCGAGCACCCTGCTCGAGGCCGGCGTCCCGGTTGCGGCGGTTGGCGATGATGGGAACGAGAACCCTCTGATGATGGTTGCTCGAGACGGCCGCATCGCCCGCACCAAGGACTGCTCCCTTGGACGCTGCCCGGGCGTGAGCATTGGTGCGGCTGACGCCGAAGAACTTCCCGCCCTTGTCGCTGGGCTCCGCGAGCGCGACCTGCTGATCGCGATCGAGCGACCACCGCCGCTTGGACGTCGCCTCGCCGTTGGGATCGCCGGCGACGGCTTCAACGGGACGCTGAGTTCACCTACGACCCGGATCGACGGCTACGTCCTCTCTACCGACATCGGCCCGACCATTCTCGAGCGCTACGGACTCGATATCCCGGCAGCGATGAGCGGGCGCGCGATCACCTCAACCGGCGAGCGTGACCTTGACTCGTTGGCCGCGCTGAGCGAGCGCATGGGCGAGATCTCCCCCCGGCGCCACCCGGTCCTCGGGGTCAACGTGATCGTCTGGGCGGCGATCACCGTGCTCGCGTCCGCGCTCTTCCGCCGGCGCGGTGCGGCAATCGCGCTCTCGGCTCTGGCGGTGACGATCGCCTGGGCGCCGACGTTGCTGCTGCTCACCGCGGCACTTGAGCCGACCGTGCTCGGCGAGCGACTCCTGATCGGCATCGGGGCACCGCTCCTGGCCCTGGCAACGCTGGGCGCGACACGCAGGCGCTACGGCGAGCGTGCCCCCTTTGCCGCCTTCGCCGTGGCCGCCTTCGTCAGCGTCTCCGCGACAGCGATCGACGTGATCGCCGGCTCGCCGCTGACCTCCGTCTCCCTGATCGGCCCCAACCCCGACGTCGGCGTCCGCTTCTACGGAATCGGGAATGAGCTGGAAGCCGTGATCGGAACGCTCCTCGCCCTTGGTTCGGGAGCCGCCGTCGCCGCGGTCCGCCCCGCCGATCCGCGACGTTCGGTTGCGATCGTGGCCGGCGTCACGGCGCTGTTGGCGGTGCTGGTCTTCGCGCCGGGGCGCTTCGGCGCCGACGTCGGCGCGGCGATCACGTTCCCTGCGGGGGCAGCGGGCGTAGTCGTCGCCGCGCTCGGCGGCGGCCGACGGCGCGTGCTGTTGCTGGTCGCAGCGCCTCTGGTCGCGGTTCTTGCCCTGGTTGGGATCGATCTCGCGATTGGCGGCGACGCCCATCTCTCCCGGTCGGTCCTCGATGCCGGCGGCCTCGACCAGTTCGGTGAGGTCGTCGAGCGCCGGGTGCGGCTCGGGGCCCGCAGCTTCGGGCGTTTCGTCGACTCGACCTTCTACATGATTGCCCTGGCCGGGGTCGTCGCCGCGGTCGTCTTCCGTCGCCGCATTGTCTCTTGGTTCGTCGACCGCCCGGCGGCGCGCGCCGGGCTCGTCGGCGGGATCGTGGCATCCGTCGTCGGTGCTCTTGCCAACGACTCCGGCGCCCTGCTGCTGCTGGTTGGAGCCGCCTACCTGGCGGGGTTCATCGGCCTTGCCTGGGCGGTCCGATGCTTCAGCTCGGACAGCGAGCTGGGCTGAGTCGGGCTAAGGTGCTGGTGTCCAGATGCGCATCGCTCTTGTCACGCCCTATTCCTGGACGTACGAGGGAGGCGTAAACCGGCACACCCAGGCGCTCGCCGAGCACCTGCTGCAGCGAGGCAACGAAGTCCGGGTACTCGCTCCCTGGGATCCGCCGGATCGCCTCAGTCGCACGCTCCACCGCGGTGCCCCGGCGCGCCCACGGCCCCTGCCCGACTACCTCACCCCGCTTGGGCGCACCGTCGGCTTTCACGCCAACGGTTCGGTGTCGAACGTCTCGGTCTTCCCGGACACGATCACCCGGATGAGGGACCAGCTCCGCAGGGGTTGCTTCGACGTCGTTCACGTTCAGGAGCCGCCGGCGCCGGTCCTCGGCTGGGATGCCACCGCCTTCACCGGTGCGCCGGTTGTCGGCACCTTTCACGCCTACTCGACCAAGGCCGGCCCGAACACGATCGCCAATCTGTGTGGCGCCCGGCGGAAGTTCAACCAGCTGCACACGCGGATCGCGGTCTCCGAGGCCGCCGCCTGGACCGGTCGGCGCTGGTACGGCGGTGAGTACGAGATCATTCCCAATGGCGTCGATCTCGCCCTCGCGGCGGGATCGTCATCCACGGGCATCGCCCACGGCGGCGATCGACTCGAGGTTCTGTTCGTTGGCAGGTCCGACGAGCGCAAGGGCCTGCCTGTCCTGCTGCGCGCGTTCGAGGCCCTTGCCGAGCACATCCCCTGCCGCCTGGTGGCCGTCGGCGTCACCACCGAGGAGGTCGAGCGGCACCTGCCGGACCCGGGGATCCTCGATCGAATCGACGCCCGTGGCCGGGTCAGCCAGGATCAGCTCTGGCAGGCCTATCGCGACGCCGACGTGCTCTGCGCGCCATCGCTCTCGGGCGAGAGCTTCGGGATGGTGCTGACGGAAGCATTCGCCGCGGGCACTCCGGCGTTGGCCTCCGCGATCGCCGGCTACTCCGATGTAGTCAGCGACGGCCACGACGGCCTCCTGGTCCCTGTCGGCGACCCGCAGAGCCTGGCCGAGGAGCTGCTGCGACTGCATTACGAGCCGGAGCGGATCCGGGAGATGGGGACCGCCGCCCGCGAGTCGGCCGAGCGCTACTCGTGGCCTCGGGTCGCCGCCCGGGTCGAGTGCATCTACGAGCGCGCCCTGGCCACGCCGATGCCGGTAAACGGCGCCGAGCGGTTCGCTCGCCAGGCGGGCATGGTGCCGGCTGACGGCAGCGAGCGGATCGCGGCCCGACGCCTCCCATCGCTCGAGCCGGCCCTGACGATCGGCTCCCGCCGCCGTCGCGCGGCGCGCCGTGTCGGCTTGCTCGCAGCCGCGGGGGTCGGAGCCGGCCTCACCTATCTCGCGGCCGGACAGATCGGCTTCGACAACGTCGTCCACAGCGCTGTGCGCTCCGACCTCGCCTGGGTCCTGATCGCTACAGCCTTGATGGCGCTGTCGCTTTTCTTCCGCTCGGCAACATGGTTTCTGGCGGCGCGCGCGGCACTCCCTTCGGCTCGCCTGAGGCGTCGCGACTTCACCTCGGCGACGATGATCGGCGTACTGATGTCGGCGACCCTGCCGGCCCGTCTCGGCGAGCCGGCGAGGGCGATGATCATGGCCCGGAGGGTGGGTCGGGTCCGCGAGTCGTTCCCGGTGCTCCTCGGCACCTTGGTCTCGCAGACGGTCCTGAACATCCTCGCCCTGGTCCTGCTCGGAGTGATCATCGTCAGCAGCACCGACCTCTTCAGCCGAAA
>Ga0307378_10003763_pt1 | contig 22021 bp, 17 predicted proteins | sample UN1MG_FD_202238 | JGI IMG/M metagenome (GOLD analysis project Ga0307378, IMG submission 202238) | Soil microbial communities from Risofladan, Vaasa, Finland - UN-1 | ecosystem: Environmental > Terrestrial > Soil > Coastal area > Acid sulfate soil | place: Finland: Risofladan, Vaasa | collected...
GATGATAGTCGTTCCGCCACCAGTTGCCGGAATCATCGACACATCCCACTTTCCAGTAGCATCCAGAACAGCGGGATCACCGGCGTTTGTAGCGCCAGAGCTTATGTTGATGAAGTCTCCCTGCGGGAAGTACAGACCGTCCAGTTGTCCACCGTCCAGTGCGACCTGGGTATAATACAAACCGTCCAGTTGTCCACCGTCCAGTGCAACCTGGGTGTAGTAGCGAACATCGCCCCTGGCATCGTCGTGGTACTGGGTGTGAGGATCTCCAACGAGAAGATTGGCGAGAGCGTTGTGATTAATGGTAGATGGATCAATCATGCTACCAGGAATAAACGATCCGTCTGGACCAGGAACGAAATATACTGGTTCAGCAGGACCACGAACGTATATTGGATTTGCCACCGGAAGAGGCTCCACAGCGTATACTGGTAGGACCGGACCACGAACTGGTGTAGACATTTATTACTTCTTGATCTTCCGCATTGGTTGTGCGCCATCAGCGCGAACGAATGGCTCAAGATCGGCGTCACGCGGATTTGTTAGGGGCGTGGCATTCTTTCTCGTGTAATAGAATCCCCAGATCGGCGCAAGTACTGCAATAAGAGGCACTACCACGTTGATGATTAATTGTGTCTGTTCCTCTGTGACGGACAGCCATCCAAACGAGACGGCCATAGCGATAACGGCTTCTATCAGGGTGACAATTAAGCCTGCCCATTTCGTAGGATCTTGTTTCATGATTACCCCACCAGACTTTTGAGTATGCTAAAATCCTGAATTACTCCCTGCGAGTTCTGAGAGTTCACATTCAACTGATATGTGTTCGAGTTAGATATATTAGAATTCAGCGTGCTAATTTGTGATGGCCTAGATCCTATGGCGTAGGCTAGTCCAGCATTTACCGCAGTTGTTGCAGATGCTCCGATTAGATTGCCCTGCGCCAATATGCCGGCAGCGATACCCTGTCCGATTGGGGCGCCTACTTCTCTAGCCCACTTCTGAGACGGAGATGAGGATTCTTGGCTTGTATTGATGATGGCGTTAGCTTCATCCAGTCTCTTATTGATAGTCTCGGCAAGGCGACCAAAGTTCTGATCAATGCCGTAAATTATTCCGTCAATAATGCTCTTTCCTAGCACGTATCCAATTCCTGCCGTGGTTTGTAAACCTGTTGTGGTGCCCGTGATAGCGAGCAATGCCTGAGATATAATACTGTCTGGGCTAGTGCCAGAAATCCTTGTGACAAGCGCCGTGTTGAGTCTCGTTACCTCTGCGTCGACGGCATCTACCATGCCCGTGAATGAGCCAACAACAGCTTCCTTCATATCAGACATGGACTTCGCGGCGGAACTGGCAAATAGGCTAACGGAATTTGCTGCACCTGTCATTGTAGTGGCGACCTGAGTCTGCATTCCGCTCCATGTGGTATTCCAAACCTCTTCTATTTCTTTCATTGTATCTATAATGAGATCAAGGATAGCGTTCATTGCATCTTCCCATAGCACAAAGAGTGAGGCCGTTAGCTTTTGGAAATTGTCATGCGCCGTTCTGGCAAATACACCCAATGATGCGTTCATACTCGCCCCGAGATCGTCCGTAGCTCTAACCAAATCCCCCTCTGTGCTGTACAGGGTATCAATGATACTCTCGTTAAAGTCATCCATTTCCTTGTCGGCTCGTGTTTCTCCGATGCCTGCAAGGATACCTTCCCCTATCGGAACGCCCATTTCACGAGCGAATAGTTTTGATGGAGATCCCGCCTCTATCGCTTCTTTTCCAAACCCGAGAAGGTCTTGAAGAACGAAATCTAATGCAGCCTTTGGAGCGTTAACAAGTCCAGCGATACCATCCTTAATTCCTTGCACGATACTAGAGCCAAGCTCGTATGCCTTTTCGGGTATATATGTCTTCATCTCCTCGAACCAAGTAACGAAAGTCTCCTTGAAGTTGGCAAGAGCTTCAGGAATCGTAACGGTAACGAATGTCTTCCATTCGTTTATCTTGGTCATGAAATTATCAACAAGATCCTTGACATACTGAACTACGCTATCCTTGGCTTCTCGTATTCCCTCCTTTAGATCGTTCCAGTATCCAAGGAATATCTGATACTTCTCCAAGAAGAAATCAACCATTTGTGTGATAACGACTTTGAGAAGAGTTCGTAACTTTTCAGGATCTTCCCTGAGAACCTTGTAAATAAGAACCAAACTATCCTTAGTCTTTGTAAACGAACCAACGTATCGGTCCCATACTTCGTTAGCGAAATCTATTCCTGATTGCAAGACATCATTAATGGTGCTCCATGTGTCCGCAAGAAATTCCTTTAGCCCTTCCCACATCTCAATTAGTCTTTCAGAGTCTGGAAGAAGATTATCGAGCAATGGGCCAAGAACATTCATTTGCTGTACGACTACCTCTTCGTCAACAACATCTCCGCCAGACCACAGACTATTCCACCAATTAGTGAATGTGTCCCATAGTCTCTGGAATCCATCCACGAGAAGAGTCCATCCACTGAGAAGAATCTCTGGATCTATGCCAAACGCTTCAGCTACGCCAGTAAGAATTCCTTCCCATATTGGTTCAAGTATAGCCGTGAGAAGATCCCACAGAAGCGTTCCCAAAGGCTTGATGAGATTCTCCCATAGACCTAGAAACACTTCTTTGAACCCTTCCATAGCACTTTCTAAACCTGATTCCGTTTCATCTCCAGAGAAAAGACCCTTGAAGAATCCAACGAATCGACCGGCAATATACGATATAAGCGTTCCAAGAATAGCGATAATTCCTGGGATTAGCGTTCCTATCACAAATCGAAACGATGCGCCCAGAATACTGCCAAGTCCACTAAATAACTGTAGAAGAACAGGACCAAGACCTTTGATCAGTGCTGGAAGTGCGGTTCCAAACACCCACGTAAGACCTTCAATAAATTTAGCGGGTATATTTCTTACGAACTTGCCTACTGCCTCACCGCCAGCTTCTCCAGACAAGAACGCTCCACCGAATAGTTCGCTTATGTCGAACCTGCTCATAAACTCTTGAATTTTTTCTCTTGCCGTATTGATGCTGTTAGTAACGCCATCAAAAAAAGTTTGCCAAATCGTTGGCACAACTTCGTTGTACCACCACGACAATCCATCTCTGATATTTTGCATCCATCCCGTAAATATTCCTCTGAAATCAATGGCACCAATATTAGTTATAATATTGGTAACGGCATCTTTGATTTTGCCTGGAAGTGTGTCTAGATTGTCTATAAAAATCTTCACTTCTCCGGCGAGAAAATCAGGAAGGATATCTTGAGTTTTTACGGTTGGACCCGTTACATCATTGGTTGGGAAAAAACCAGTTTCTTTAAATAAACGTCCGGCTTCGCCCTGATTGGAGATTGCTTGCGCCTCTTCTCTGGCCGCTCTCAATCTTCCAAAGAACGAATCGTCTGGAGCGGACGCTTCCGATTCTGCAAACGTGCCACTAATGTCGCCTAAGATGGAGGCGAGGGAGTCTCTCAACCCGAACCAGTTGCCCACATAGGCAGCGACAAAAGCCGTCAGAGCGGGAATAATCCAGGCTGGAATTGTAAATCCCGCAAAGATTGTTCCAAGAACCGCAACGATCTTTGAGGCGGTTAGAAATGTAAATAGGCCCGCAAATGATGCTTTCAGATTGTCTAGAAGCGGACCCGTTTCGCCTGTATCGGTTTGAAACTGAAGGAAGCTCGGAAGAGATTTATTTAATCTATCAAGGAATCCATCGAATTCATTTCCAAGATTCGCCATCTTGACACGAGTTTCCTCTAGCGTAACTTGGAATGCGGCGAATACTTCTTTTGGATCCGCCTTGTTTAGACCTTTAAGAATTTCGCTCAGATCGAACGCTTCTGTTTTCGCCTTGCCCAACTTAATGCCAAGGTCGTCAAACACAATCACCGTGTTACGAATCTCTTCAAGGTTGAAGCCAAGTTCTTCCGCCTCAAAGTCGCGGATAGCTTGTTTGGCCGCAATCGCCTGCAACTCTATGGCGGCAGCAGCCTTCTCTGCCTCGGTAAATCCTTCGTTGGCTATGATATAACGCTGCTTCTCCGCAGAGATTAGGTCTTTTAACTCTGCCTGTTGCAGTTCGTATACCTTCAAAGCGTCCTTGAGAGGTTGCAGGAGAGCGTCACGCGCCTCTTTTGCCGCTCTCTCCTGTTCCTTGCGCAACTTCTCTATAGCTTTCAACTGGTCGCCATACAGTTTGATAGAATCAATCTGCACATCAAGACGATTCTGCTGAAGTTTCAAAGCATCTTCCGCCGTTTTCTGCACTAGTTTTGCGGCTTCTAGAGCTTTTTGTGCGGTAGACGTTTCTGCGTCTCCGATACCTTTTGTGTGTCGTAGTCTTTGTGCCGCCTGTATGGATGCAATCTTTGCGTACGCTTCTGCTCTAGTATTATCTCCAACGGCTTCGTTGGCTATGGTTCTCTGCAAAGCGAGAATGGAGCGACGGTCCGCTATATCTTGTTCGGCACCCTTTGTTTTGTCCGCTTCTCTTTGAAGAGGTTCAAGGATATCAGCGTATTTCTTGGTGATTGCGTTCAGATTGTCTTGCGCGGCCGAGGCAGCTTCAGTGGCGGGAACTAATTCCGCGTATCTTTCAAGAAGCAATCCTATTTCATCGCCAAGTGGACCGGCTGACCGTTTCACCAGATCAAATGTCTGTGTGGAAATTGTTCCGAAATTCCGTAGTTGTGATATCGCCTCAGATAGAACGGGGCGTATATCCATCAAAATTCCAGGAACTTCCACGTCGCTGATTTTGCCAATGTCTGCCAGAGCGCCAAGAGCCTTGCCGATTTGTCCGGTAACATCGTCAAGGATTCCAAAATCCGCATCTGTCCACGCATGAAGATAAATATTTGCAGTATCACGTCCCCAAGTTTCCAGATTTGGCAGAAACTTAGGTGGTGACGATGGAGCCATAAGTCCGCCAATAAGCGCGCCGAACCCCATAATAATTGGTTCGATTAGTCCAAACGCACCCTCTACGCCAGAAGCGAAATATTGAATGAGCGTACTGCCCCAGTCAAGAACGGTGCTCAAGAAATCGGCCAGCCATCCTTCTGCGTTCGCCACACCTTCACCTATGGCGGCAAAACTATCCAGAAATGCTTTGCCAATCGCCCCGACGTTCTGAGCAACAACCTGTATTGATGGAGCGAGTATATTCTGAAACAGATTTGAAACGGCGCTATAGGCTGCTATCAATCCTGCACCTATGGCTGCAAACACCGTAAATTGAGTTATGAACGTGCTGACCGCCAGAGAAAGAAGACCAATCGCTGCTGTTATCGCGGTGATTGCGGCTCCGGCCACAAAGAACACAATAATCGTATCCTTTACAATCGCCGGAAGGGCGAGCCACGCATTTGCAAGACCGACTATCGCCTTCTCCATAGCGAGAATCGCCTTGACCAACTTTTCGCCAAATGCCTCACCAATGATGGTGAGAGCGGCTTTAATTTCATTTCCACCGAGAATGTTGGTGAGTCGCTCTATAGTAGGAACGGCTGTCTGGAACAACGGAAGAAAGATATCTTTCGCTGCAATGGTTCTGATATCTTCGAGACGAGAGATAAGACCTGTCAGAGTTTTTCTCGTGACAATCTCAGCCTGTCCTTCAAACTGCTTCAGATATCCGATAATCGCCTTGAATGCATCTTCTGACGGAATAAGACCCTGCTTCAAAAGCTCATCCAGTTTCGACTTAGATATATCCAATTGCTCTGATAGAATATCGCGCAACGGAAAACCGGCATTCGCCAACTGATTGATTTCCTGAGCGGCCAACTTGCCACGCGCTTGGATCTGGGCCAAAGCAAGAGATACGCGGTTAAGAATATCCGGAGCCAGATTATTGATAGCCGCAAAGTCGATCAGGAGCGGCAACATTCCTTCAACTGCTTCCTTAGATAGACCAAATGCCTGAGCTGTTCTATATGCGTTAGAAACCTGCTGCACGTTAAAAGGAGACTCAACGGCCAGTTGCTCCAGAATAAGCAATGTGCCTGCCGCCTCATCACTGGCAGCGGACATAGCATCGTTGAGTTGAAGTGTGGAATCTGCCGCCTGAAGAACGCGTGCAGAGTAGAAGGTAACGGAAACCGTCAACTTCTCGAAGAATGCCACATTGGATATGATATTTCCAACAAGATTGCCGAACAATTGTGTGGCAGTATTGAGGGCGTTGACAACGGTAATACCAATAGCCGTTCCAATAGACGTGCTCACGGTATCCATTGCCGCAGATGTACCACGAGCAGATTGAACGGCGCCTGCGTGCATTCTTCCCAAGGCGTTGTTCAGCGCATTGATCTGCTGTTGCGCATTCCTCGTGTTCGCCTGAGCTTGGAAGACGATAATATTTGAGGTTGGCGGCATATATCAGACCTTCCGCGTTCTGGCCCCACCACTCTGGGACGAACTCTTCTTTTCGCTTTGCAACCGTTCGTATTCAGTCATGACAGACTTCATTCGAGCGTGTGCAATATATGTCGCCCTTGTATCTTCTGGAAGAGTATGGAATGTTGTCGGGTCCAGCCCCGCATCTATGGCGACAGCAACCGACTCAAACAGACTCGTTATATTCCACTTCGTTCTTGGCAGATCGTTAACCATCTCGTCAAAGTCAGCAATCTCCAACGGGTCCGTACTCTTCGTGTACGTTATGCCAAAGGCGTCTATTTTTTTTTCACAAGAGCCTCGTTAGTAGATGAATATTCCACAATCTGCGTAACGAGATTGACAAGCTCCATCAACTCGACATTGTTCATCAAGTAAAGGGTCTTGCGTTGCTCTATGTTGTCCGGAAGCGGAATTCCATAAAACTTAAATTCCTCTTCCCATCCGTCGTCTGGAGGAATGTACTCTACGCCAAGAGTAATGGCTACCTTCGCCAGAATGTTGAACGAATCATTTTGAGATTCGCCTAGCTCATTCTGGTACTTGACCCACAACTCCTTGCCGCCTGGAGTTTCCATAGCGGCCTGTTCATCCATCGTGTGTGTTTGTATACGCCCACTAATTGTTCTGGTTGTATATGTGGGCGGTTTGGGCAATTTCACAACACTGGCCGCTTGTTGAATTCGCTCCACTGGAACTTTTTTTAGATTCAGAACGCCGATCTTTGGATTGGACGTTGGGAACTTGTTCTGCTCGTGATCGGTTCCGCCAACAACCTCTTCTGCAAGCTCATCAATCGTTGGCTCTACTTCTGCCTCTTGGGCGGTTCTTTCAGCGATTTCTCGCAACTTATTCGTATTCGTAGAATCTGGCACTAGCCTCTCCTTTTAGATATCCGCACCGTGGAATAGGTAGGAGAGGCTGTTCCACCTACCCCACGATACGGTATGGTTAAACTCCCCAAAGGGAGCGTAAACCCTAAGCCGTTCCTTTGCCGATCATCGTCAGTGCTGCTTCTGGCTTGCCAACGAAGTAGTTGTTCCACAGGTCGCACAGCCACAGTGCGTTCAGTCCTGCATTGGATGGTGTAGTCAAATCTTCCCATGTGTACCCGCCGTCCTTTGTCGTGATGACAATTCCATCGGGTGTCGCATCGTCTACCAGAGCGTACCCGATGAGATCGTTCAGGAAGCGGATATCATTCACGGCGCCAAGGCCGCTATTTGTGAAGCTGGCCTGTGACCAATTCGTTCCACCGTCCACAGTTCGCCACATTGTTCCATCATCATAACCAACCCACACACGATTACGATCAATAGGCTCGATTACATTGATGTTTACTGCGGCCTTGGTGGCTTCTCCTGCTAAGGCGGACCAACTGGTTCCACCGTCGATGGTGAAGCCCATATCGTTTGCTTGCGCAGCGAAGAAACCAACTTCATCGTCGACGAAGCGGATACAGGAGATATCGGTCGCCGTAATGATGGTAGTAGCGAGTTGCTCGGTCCAGGTCACACCGGCATTCGCAGAGTGGAAGATCGCACCCTCGTTGTTTCCAACCCAAATGTTATTGCGACTTCTGGCATGAAGACAGAAACGACCACCGCCGAAATTGCCTACTGTTGCATCAGCGTTTACTTCTGTCCAGTTCGTACCAGAATTGTCGGAATAAGAAATGTCCATGCCGCCCGCATCGGCTGTACCCCGAACGGTCATGACACGGTGAGAGTCAGAACCCATCGGGAAACAGGTGATGCTAATTGGCTCAGTCGCAACAGCGAATGGATCGGTGGTCGTGGCAGTCCATGTTCCGCCACCATTAACGGTTTTGAGGATAACACCTGCGGCAGCAGTACCGGATGCGGTACAGATATAACCAACCTCACACAAACTCATCGCCACATCTTCATCAGTTCGACATTGTTCTTCGTTGCAGAAAGAAATGTCGAACGCCTCTGTTGCATTAGATGTGGTCTGAACAACGTACGAGAGTTTGAACCATCGCAGTAGCTCGTCTGCTGATATATCGAACGTTTGACCGGAGCGATCCTCATCATCATCTGTACGAGAAGTGATTCCGGTCACACCCTTCTGAGTTAATCGTGAATTCAGAAGAATGAAGGAGCGGGCAGAGTTGGCGAAATTATCTTTTCGCCCTCCCTTAATCATATTGATGAACAAGTTGAACGCGCAGTTCTTCACGTATTCAAGCTCGTCGGGACTATCGGTCACGTCAGTGGTGATGGTGGTCGTTACTGCACCACCTGCCGCTTGAACCTGACCAACAGTGCGATAACGACTTGGACCACTCGGATCGGGGCAACGAATAAGAGTGATATCGCCAAGCGGTTCTGAGATGTCGCCAACTTCGTGGCATCCCAAGTATTTCGGCTCTGTTCCTGGCCCATCAACCTGAGCGAAGATTGCGCCGGCACCAGCGGTAAAATGCGTAGCCATCTAGTTATCCTCCGTTACTGGCATCATAAGCCGCAGCAGCGTGCAATATTTCACTGAGGCCCGTGCCTAAAGCAGTAGACAGCGCGACCCTAACAGAGTTAGGATTGGCGCGCATGTCCTCGGTTGTCCAGATGCCTCTCCGTTTTAGTTCGTTCGCCAGGTCAACAATGGTACAGCTAATCTCGGGCAGAATTAATTTCCAGTCTACGCCGTACGGAATGCCGCGCTCCGGATCTTCGACTGTTGCCAAACGCCCGTCATCATCAAGAAACTCAAAGATCATTTCCTTCGTGACCCATTTTCGTTGAAGGCCATCGCCATCAGTATCTTCCCATTCGATAAGATACATGCCGTCCTTTGTCGTTATCACACGAACTTTCATTGGTTGTTCTCCCTTACCCAAATCCTGGTCTAGCGCCACCGGCGCTTTTGTTAAGAGCTTTGTTCCACTCGTCTTCAAGTATGTCAGGAAATTCAGCATTGGCGATTGAGACAAGTTCTGTACCCCATGCTCTTGCATCCCACATAAGTCGTGGAAAACTTCTTTTTCTGGTTATGTGTCCACTACCAGAAAAGCTATCGAATATTTCGGGCTTTGTTTTCGGACTAAAATCATCCGAAAAAGCCACATGAACAAGCATGGTGCCAAGATCCATATCTCGCCACCGGCCAGAATTGGGACCGCTAACCCTGATCTCGATACCGGCACCGTAATCACCTCCAGTGCCACGAACGGTTGGGAATCCCGCAGTAAAGCGCGGTGGTTCATCCCATGTTCTAACTGTCTTTCTGATAAGTGGAAGTAACAGATCCGCCAATCTCTTCTGTGCGAAGAATGTAGCAGACTTCATAGCTTTGTCATCAAACGCCTCGCGCGTAATGACAGTAATATGCTTGAACGTATATGTTACTTCCTTGTTCGGCATCAGAGAACCGCCGCTCCCCATATCTTGTCTGGGGTTTGGCGCTCAACGATTTGCCATGCTTTGACTTCGCCAACTCTGGTGCCAAACGGATTACTATGAACGTGGGATTGGGGAGGGATGAACTGGCGGCGTTCTCTTGTGAACTGAGAAAGATCCTGTTGTAGATTCGATACCGTGTGCGCTACCATAGAACAGGAGCACACGGGTTTATCGAGCCTAGCTGCCGCCAAATAGACAACTGCCTTCAAGAACTGTAAGTTGATGGACGGGATTTTTCTTCCCGACAACCAATCCTCTGATCTGTGACCGGCGTAATACCAGAAACGTACTCTATCTGGATCGAAATACGAACTTAACTGAGAGTTGTATTGCCAGGAACCATTTGAGTATGTCGCTACTCTTGCTGACACCGATCCTTTGCGGGGTTCTCGTACTAACATGCAGCCTGTTTGCGTGATATCTACGCAATCCTCTCCTGTGCAGCCAGGGTCGGGAGGCCAGACAAGTTCCGCACTTACCTGACTTGTATCGTTATAAACACGATACACATCCACGGTAGCTACACAACCCGCTGCCGATGGATCTGCAATGTTTATTTCTGAAAACGAGCCAGGGAATGATTCCCAGAGATCGGGATTTATAAACAGCCAGCTATACGCCACGATCACAATGTTGCCGCCGCTAATCGTAACATTGCGAACAGGACGGATTTGAAATGTTTCGTCTGCAACCTCACCTGCGAAGAAGACTTGCACTTCATTAGCCGACTCATCACCTATTGCCGCTACAGTAATCGTAGCAGTTTCCTTCCACCCATCGCCATCCTCGTCAGTAAAGACAACGGCAGCGCCAAGCTCAATCTCAGAAACTGATCTACGGCCAGGACCAATAATATATCCTCGCCTAGTCTGTAGTTCTATCAGATGTCGTCTAGCGGATACATGACCTGCTCGCTGACTAACTCTATGCGATACGGGCCATTGTTGTTCGTCTGAGGAATACCAACGCGGAGCAATATCATAGCCAAGAACATTGGCTATGCTCTGCTCCGCTTCGCCTATCTGATAGGCGACTTCTTCTCTACTAACGACATCCTCGGCTTGCCAATCGTACTGGGGCCATATCTGATCGCAAGATTGGTCGTGAGGCCATGCGGGACTACCTCTTGCTCCGGAAAAATGCACCGGATTAATACCCAAAACCTTTGCCCAATCATCCAAAGAGACTAGAGTTGGTATCGTCGCTTTCGCCATAGTCCATAACTTCCTTTATTATGACAGCGACCGCAGATAGAGCGAATGGTAAAGAAAGTGCTAACGCCACTTGCGTTGATAAGAAGGCAACAGTAGTGTAAGCAATTCCAATCCAAACGCTAGTACAGTGTAGACAGCTAATAAGCTCACCAAAACGATGGCGCCATACTGAATCGCCCGTCTTGATCGGTAAGAACCTATCATGCTCGTCAAACCACTCTAAGTTCGTAGCCTCTCTGATCTTGGTAAGGATACCAAAAGGGTCATCCTCATATGCAATTATAGATGAAACACGCCAAGTTGCAAGCCCCAAAGTAAGAACGAGAAGAAAAATAGATATCTCCACGAATTATTTCGGATTCGTTGTAGTCTTCTTGCGACTGACATATTTTCGTTTTGGCTTTGGTGTTGGGGATGGTTTTGCCTTTTCTGGAGTTTCCCCTTCAACAAGAGCATTTGCAACGGTATCAAGTTGTCCCATCTTTTCGCCCAAGATGTCTGCTGCTTCAGTTCCAGAGAGAACTCGTGGCTCTAAATCCTCGTCATCCGTCTCTGTTTGTGGCATAGGCGTTGTAATTGGTGGAATCGTTGGTTTTGGCGCTCTGCGCACTACAGGCTTCTCTTTTGGCTTGACAGCCGTGGCGGGCACAGGTGTTGGAACTGGTTCAGGACGTCCCAGAACACGAAAACGGTGAGGAAACATTTCTGCGTGATCTTGCTGAATCAACATTCGTTCACCATCCACCCTGGATCCATACGAACGGCCATGAATCTTGATCTCGTGATCTCCGCGATTTCCATCCGTGAGAACAACTTCTATCATTTGCGTAGAACTCATATTCATTCCTTCCAGCGGCGAACTTGGAAAGACCATAGCGGGCCTCCTTGCTCTCGCAGCACTACTACTTCCACCGCATCCTCTACAGGCCATAAGTTCAACTCCTTCATACTTATCTTGCATGTACTCTATCAGATCGGCGTGTATTTGTCTACCAATTTCGCGTCTCACACCTGTCTCAAAGCGATAGTTTACCAATGGTTCAGGTATACGACCAAAGCAATACCCAAGATGAGAAATTCGTAAGAAGTAGTCCCAATCCTCCCAACTCTTCATATTCTCGTCAAATCCACCTATCTCATTGTGTATCTCCTTTGGTATTAAACATGTCACGAGATTCCAAATATAAAACTGACCGTCATCGTCCAGATCGGGTTGCTCTTGGGCGCGCTCACAGTCGTAATCAAAAGCGTGATGCAGGATAACGGTCTTGAGTGTCTTGGCATTATGATATACGAGCCGACCTGCTCTGTCGAACTCTGCGATTTTATCTGTTGTAATATGACCGTAATAATCGCTGTATACAATGCTTTCTGTGGGGGCATCTGGATTCCTATACTCGTAGAACATCTTCATGGCGTCAGGTTGTAGCCAATCATCTGCGTCAACGAAAAGAAGATATTCGCCTTCCGCCAGACCCGCTCCCATATTTCGTGCGGAGCCTGCACCGCTCCCATGATTGTAGAGCAGTTTCAGATATGGATATCTGACGAGCAAAGCCGCCCGATCATGTTCCTCTTCTTTGCAATCCATGATAACGATTGCTTCCCACCGATGGAAATTCTGCGCTTCCAACGAATCGAGAGCATCTATCAGATACTCCTGATGTTCCAACACGCACGGAATTACCACAGAAATGATAGGAATATCGTACTGGCGCACAAGATGCGCTATCTTGTTGCGCGGTTCACTACACGCCGCCATCGGCATAAAATTGATATCCTCTGCCCACGGATGCCAGGAAAGCCACGCTACTTCTCGGTAGTTGGGATTGCCGTGAACGAGATTGTTCCCGATATGGTAATAGAAAAGGGGATGCGGAATGAGTTGTCCCTTGTAGCCCATAGCGCCCATTCTGAACCAGAATTCCGCATCTTCGGCCCCTGCTCCATTTGGAGCATAACGTTGCCGATATCCACCCAATCGTCGCCACAAATCTCGTCGGAAGACGGCGCAGGTTGGTATTTGAGCACTCCCTCGCAAAAATTCGTCATAATTATATTCTCCAGGCCAGTCCGTTACTTCCTCCGAGCCGTCCTCATCACGTATCGCGAGCAATTTGGAGTATGCTGCACCAACGGTTTTATCGGCTTCGAGCGCCCTGACGCACATGAAGAGAAACTCTTGTGCGATTTCATCGTCTGCGTCTAGACAGCAGACATACTTTGTATGTACTCTTTCAATTCCTGCATTACGAGCTGTAGCGACCCCTCCATTTGGTTTGGCGTAATACTCAACGCTTGGATATCGTTCGCTAAGTTCCTGACCGATACGCCCAGATTCGTCGCTACTTCCATCATCAACGATGATGACATGCCTTGGTTCGAGTGATTGTTCGACTGCACTTTCCACCGCCCTTTCTAGTGTTTCCGCCTTGTTATAACACGGAATAACTACACTGACGGTTGCCGCTTGTGAGTGTACGGAGAGAGCGTACTTACATACGAGTGCGACAGCTTCGGCGGCTCGCTCCCATGTAAAAAACTCAGCCCTAGCTCGGGCAGCAATACCAAAACGATCCTTTTCCCGTAAGCATATTTCAAGTCCATGAGATAGATCGTTGATATCCCCAGGCTTCGCAAGATAACCGCAGTTCCACTTTTCTGAACTAGGAGAGTCACTAACCAAGTCTGAGTTGCCGCCTTCTCTGAATCCAAGGACGGGCTTTCCAGCCGCCATTGCTTCGAGTATACCGACACCAAACGTCTCCTTCGTTGAGCTAAGATAAACGCCGCATCTCTCGATGATTTCTCTCATCTCATCGTGAGGACGCACACCTATATCGTAAACGTTGCTCGGACTATTTCTGGGCGCAAACGTCGTGACAAAATTGATTTCTGGATGCATAAACGCAAGTTGCTGCACCCAAGTAGGATCACACACGTCGCTATTGCGATTCTTGTTCCAGAGGACATATCCCTCATCTTTGGCGTTAGTATTCCATTCGTGAGCATCGATTCCGTGCGGTACAACGAAGGGTGATACTCTCATATCCCGCTGAAAGGTTTTGGCTACCCAATAAGACGGCACAGTAACCGCATCGGCACGCAGAACACTATCCAAAACGGCACGATTGGCGGCATGCTGCCAGTCAACCATATCCTGATCGTATGACCAGTACAGGCCATGCGTCATGGCGACAATAGCAGATCCCATATCTTTGGTATTCGCCATTCCCGCATGCACAATAGCTACATCAAAATTATCATCATCAACGAACTCTATTCCGTAGCTTGGCAAATGCTCGTAATGTTTTTTGATAACCGTGTTGATACCAGATGGCGGATCATTTTTCGCCTGTTCCAAACCAGGAAATGTTCTAACTCTCATCATCTTCTTCTTTCGGATCCCACGCAATCATGGTTGCATGATGGGCAAAATGTGGAGCTTCGTGCACCTCCACATTCTTAAAAGCGTAATCTCCATACTCTCTGAACCACATGTCGTTATCATTGCCATCCCAATTCAACTGATAACGATAGAGGGCCGCCATAGGAGGAGCTACTCCGACGAACACCTGCCTTGTGTGGATGGGCGCTTCGCTTAGTGAACAAATTCCAATGGCAAAATCAACGCCTTCCGTCCTATCCCAGTCATACGTGACAAACTGCCACATAGAAGAGAAAAAGACGAAATTCGTCAGATCAACGCCTCTAGACGAAAGATAATACTTTTGAAGCAAAATCATTTCGTGAAAATCCAGCATGTAGTAGATGCCACGATAACCGGCATAGCTGAGTATGCACGCCATCTCTCCATATCCAGCGCCAAACTCAATAATAGATTCAAACATGCGCGGATCCATACCACTTTTTTCTTCAAACAGGCTGAGACTATACGCCTGATGCACTCCCGTTCCGTTGTTCTTTCCCAATGATTCCAGTTGATTCGCCCACTTGCGTCCCGTAAGCATCAACTCTTGCTCTATGGACGGGATCATGCCCGCCTTCATAGTGGCTGCCACTACGGGCCATGTTCTCCACTGGTCCCAACTGCTGTCGCCTAAGAGGTGGGCACGAAGATCGCCCCGATTGCTCTGCCATTTGTCCGTAGGATCGAGAGGCTCCATATTCTCTATCAGGTCTTCTCGCAGTTCTTCCTCGGTGTATATCTTCATAGCCTCTCCATCTTGTACTTAATCATCATCCACAGAATCACGAAGATTGACCACCAACTGAAATTATGTTCGTTCATAGAATCAATGAACGTAGTAGCCATTTCCCACTTGCTAATACGATTGTATGGAGGCCATGATCCAACCTCGTTGTAGGGTCCAACGTGTCTATATATTTCCATTCTCTCCGAGAAGTTGCGATTGTCGCCTTCTAATTGATATCTGACGATCCACGCCTTGTGACCTCCGAACTTTCCATCTACGTCAGGGTGAGAACCGTTGACAAATCGTCCTGGTATTCCCTTCTCATTTAGTGGTGGTATCGCTAGCGCCATAATAACTCTTCCCATCAAAATACTCGTGGATAATGGTGCATGCTCGTTCGATTTGATAGGGGGATAGATCCTGATGGCAACCGATGTAGAAGCCGTGATAGTTTATCATTTGTGCTACGGGAAAATCTGCTTCATTTACTATGTGTCGTAGGTATGGTTGATTGACAAGTGGCAACATATCACGGCATTCCACCTTGTTCTTTATCAGATGCTCCATAAGTCCGTACTTTTCTTCGTTTATGACGAGAATGGGGAAGACCATCCAACTGTGATCACTATCTTTTCTCGTCATTGGCAATTGTAAGCACTTGCCGTCCAGTGGAGCAAGTGAACGTAAATAATGGTCGGCAGACCGTTGCCTTCCGTCAAGGATGCTGTTCCAACGTTCTAGCTGTACGGTAGCGATGGCAGATTCTATTTCCGTGGTGCGGAAAGAGTGGCCGGCACTGGTGAACTTGAATTTTCGGGCCAGCCACGAGCTATCATAATGCTCTCCGCCAGGAAGACCCTTGAGATCAATGCCGTGATTTACGAGCGAGCGCATCCGTTGAGCCAGGTCTTCGTCCTTTGTAATGGCGATGCCGCCAACGCCAGCCGCTATGATATGGGCCATATACATGGAAAATATACCCACGTCCCCCCAGGATCCAACGGATTTTTCATAATGGTCGACGAACATGGCTTCGCATGAGTCCTCGATCATAATGAGACCGCGCCTGTTGCAAATCTCTCTCACTCTCGCTAGTGATGCAGGCTGACCAAATAGATTTGCGACAATGACAGCGCGCGGAGCCTCTCCGCGGAATTGTTCTCGTTCCCGCAGAAACTTTTCCAGTTTGTCAGGATCCATATCGTAGTACACAGGATCTACGTCAACAAAGACAGGTTTACATCCATTATGAAGAACGGCGTTGACTGTAGCCACAAAAGTGACGGAAGGAACGATAATTTCCGTCATAAATGGATTCCAGTTGTATTTATCTGCTAGAGCTTGGATGGCTACTACGAGACTGGACGTTCCACTGTTGCTCAGAACGCCATAGGTGGAATCGTGATGCATGGCGAAGATAGTCTCAAAATTCTGACTTACTGGACCGTAGGATAGGCGACCAGATTGTAGAACCCGAGTAACGAGATCGATCGTGCGTTGATCTGCATGAAAGGTGCCAAGAGACACCTCATTCAGACTTGGCGGCATTCCTTTTCTCCTTTAGCCATTCTGTAGGCTCGTCCTCTTCATCATTAATCGTTATCCAGTCAACCCATTCTTTCTTTTTCGCTCTATAGACCTTAATGGCCTTCAGGCGCCCCGTTCTTTCCGAGAATTCATGAGCGATAAATGAGAAAGTGAATCCACTAGAATCGTTTGTTCCACATATAAGCGCACGAGGAATACCGTAGTCAGGCATCTCGTTGATGCCTAGAAACGAGTCGTATTTTCTCACGAGTTGCGCATACTCTGCGAGAAACTGTGTTCTCGTATCTTCTCTATCAATGATTCTTTCGCCAATCAATCTTGTTTCACTCATATCAAATTGTTATCCTGCATGAACTCAATATCGCTTAACTTCAAACCACCCAAGCTCATCTGACTTGGATCGCCGCGCCTGTGCGCCAGAATATGTCTTATCGGCCATTGTCGTGTTCCAAGAACAAGAACTTTTCCTGCATCCTCACGAACTCGTGGTGTTCCCTGTAATTCCACGTCCCAAGGAGACTCGTCTGGAATCAGATAACGAAGCATCAACTCTCTATTCCACAGACCCGTCATAAGCGACATGTGATACTGAGAGGCCGGATCACTACGCATCAAATCGAGATGCCCGCAGTTATCATAGTCTGTGGCACCTGCCGCATAGAGCCGATCCGCGCACAGATCCATCTTGAGAACGTATTTGAACTGTCTCATATACCAGTAGAGAATAGAAATGGCGTTCCGATCCACTGGACGAGATATCCAATAATCTTCCAGCATAAGACCGAACACTTCTACATTGCTGAAATCGTGAAGTAGTTTTATTAGAGCGTTTGACCATTTTTCTACGGGATAATGTTCCATGTCGCCCAAACTATAGAAGCAGAAATTGTCAGGCAACTTGAAATCAGGAGCTTGAAATCCGGCCACGATAACGCCCTGATCTCTGCCCCAATACTTATTAAAGAGATATGAGAATCCCTTCAATGCGTTTAGATACTTGTCGCTCGTTATGACGAAGAGTGGTATGTTCGTTGACTGAAAACTTGCCTGTACCACGATATCGTTTCCCTCAGCCCATCCGATAATGCTGTGCTCGGTTCCCATCCAAGAAGTTCCCTCGCCCTGTGTATTTTCCAGCATCTTCTCATTTCCCCGTCTGGTTTACTCTTGTCAAATCTAATCTTTCCCTCATATCCCATCAGGGCCGCTATCTGTTTAGAAAGATAGGATATATTTACTTCCTTTCCACTTGCCACATTAATTACGTAGTTACATGGCTTCTTGTTCGGGTTGCCCTCAACAGCGATGAGACCGGCCAAAAGATAAGCCTCCGCTGCATCTGAAGCGTAGACAAAATCTCTGCTAGGATTGCCCGTTCCCCATAGAACGATTTCATTCTCGCCCAGATCAATGGCCTTTTGTACCTTGTAAATCATGCCTGGAATCACGTGAGATACGACATGATTAAACTCATCTCCTGGCCCGTACATGTTGCCCTGAAGAATATACACATACGATAGTTTGCGCTCAATGTGATAGGCTTCCAGCATGTCTAGTAGAAATCGCTTAGATGCTCCATACGCAAGATTTGTAGCTTCTGGTCTTCCTTCCCATAGATTCTGCTCTATGGATGGAACGGGTATTCCGCTAGCATAAGCGCAAACGCTCCCCGCCGCGACAACAGGAATTGGTCTCGCTCGCTCCCCTATGGCACTGATTACGTTGAGTGTGATTTCTGAATTGATCTGAATGTGCATGGCGGGCAATTTGGCGTTGGAAGCGATGCCGCTCACTCTGGCTGCCAGATGGATTACAAGGTCTGCGGGGTTTTTCCAGAAGAAATCTTTTGTCTTGCGTTGCTGCGTGAGGTCGAGTATGTCCGTGTTCACACCGATAACATTGACGCCCATAGCTTTTAGCTTTGACGAAATAGGAGTGCCAAGAAGACCCCTATCTCCCGTGACGATAACGGTCTTTCCCTTATAGAATCTTGCCAAGTCCATGAGATAGCCTCTCTATGCGGTTTGGTGGATCGGGCAGGAGTTGAACCTACACATTCTCGGTTATGAGCCGAGTGCTCTACCGTTAAGCCACCGATCCATTAGCCTTCGTGGAGAGGGCGAGATCCCCACGAAGGCCTGTCAATGAGATGGTGCGGGTTTGGGCACTGGGGGCAGAACCAGAACCACGGCTATATAATACCACATTTTCCAATAGAAAAGCGAGCCGCCATGCCGACTCGCTTTTCCACCAACACACCAAGGAGGAGAATATGAACATGTATAAGTAGGATGAACGGCTGAGTATTCGTCCTACTCGTTGTCTTAGGCCCAGACTGCGTACGAAGTAGGCAATGACCGTGTGGACACGCCACCATCCAACCAGTACGGGCTTTGTGGATCGAAGCTACGCAGATGCTCTAGCGGCGTATACATTACGTGCTGGAGCTTGGCCGCAAGCTGCGGGGTCCGCAAAACGAGTCGTGGTTCGATAGTCGCCGCAAGATCGAAGCAGGTCTTGACCGCATCCAATGCCCAGATGAAACGACCGCTGTCACTCCAGAACGGAGTAAGGCCAGCGCCACGACCCATCGGAGCAAGTTGCGTGCGTACCTGACGATAATCGATATACTCCCAGTACAAGGTACTGAAACTGGAGCGAACACGCAGAGGAACAAAGTAGATGCTAGAGGCAAAAGAGCCTGCTGGCACATTAGCATTGTTCGCATTCGTGTGCTCAAAGATACCGTCATCAGATATAACGGGATATCTACGTCCGTTGATATCGATATACGAACCCTGTCTCATTTGATCTCTCATCCGAACATTAGCATCATCGTTGATGACCATTGGATTTGAGTTGCTGGCGGTCGTGCAACGGTTGGTCAGATAACGGCAAGGCCAAACCATAGACACATATTGCCAGAGTTCAGGGCGCATACAGACGGCCCACGTTACCGGAGCTAGGCGAGTGGTGTCGGCAAGACGGAACATGTAATATTCCATCGCTGACAGATACTCAACAATGTCCAGTACCGCACCATCTACGTAGTTATATCCATATTCCATGATCAGACTATCAGCCGCAGGCATGGCCGTATTGGAAACGGCATCCACATGTCCAGTTGCGATCTGATTGTCCAGCCCTGGAAATTCTGCGTACCCGCCACCCGCTGTATTATTCGCAGGGGAGCCGGTCCACGTCATCCTGGCAAGAGCGCGTTCCAAGGAAACGCCAACGCCTACCATCTCGGCAGCAACGGTAACATCCAGCGGATTGGCCGGAAAATCATTGTTGACAAGAGTATCCATTCCCATCATTTCGCCCAACAGACGCAGATTTGTGTTGACGCCGCGCTGCATATGAAGCTGGCTTGTGATCTCGATGGTTTCTGTCTGACGTGTAATACGACCCCACTGTGCGGTGAGGGTGCCGCCCTTCATGTAGGTCTTGGGAGCGTCGTCACAAGGCCCATCCTGCTCACTTCCGTAATCGTCAGCCCAACCCAAAAGGAAGGGGAAACGCGGATCATCGATATTTCCTGGCACAGCGGGAGCGACAGAACCGATACCGCGCGGTGTTACATGCGTAGAAACAACATCATTTTCCAGACCGTAGGTAGTGAAGAGACCGCCTGGAACATAGATGCCATTGGATGTGTCCGTGCTTGCGGGGGCTTTGAAACGCATGTTGCCCTCCCCCGACTTCTGTTGCACCGCGCCTAGCAATGCAATTACTTCATTAAGATCCATTAGGGTTCTCCTTGTAGACGCCCGCCTTCAAAAAAATGAGGTCTAGGCACGTCACCGAGAAAGAAGTTACTGATTTGTTCCGGCGGCAATCTTTGCGTCAAGGAAGCTGAGTCCAGTAAACACCTTTGCAGGCGCCTCTTTTTCCTCAGGCTTACTTCTTGCCAGACTATCATTGCCGTGGACATAGGACTCGTCATTTCCAAAGACTCGTTGCTTGATCAGATCCTCAAAGGAAGCGGTTGGCGTTAGTTCGCTCGCCTTGGCAATCTTCTGCGCATCTTCCACTTGAAGTTCTTTCACCTTCGCTTCTAGATCCGCAACGCGCTCCAGAAGAACCGAAGTGGTTTTAACGAAGTTGTCATTTAGTTGCTTCATCGTCTCAACGATAGGATCGATGATATTGGCAACTGCTTCTGCATCAATGTCAACGTTGACACGGGCATTTCCAACTACTGGGTCTGCGACCTCGGTCGTGTCCTTGGACGGAATATCCTTCGTTTCACGACCTTCATCGGTTGCAGCATCTTTGGCAGAATTCACCGACCCGTCAATCTGACCGATGAGATCCGGATCGACGTTTGCATCAGTAAGATACTGCTTGGCACGCGCGCTTAGAGACATATCGTTCTCCTTGTTCAAAATCACGAATCCGGTATGTTTATTGGCCGCTGCATCAAGAACAAGATCACTGATCTCCTTGGAGATATAGAAATTAATGATAGTGTCGTCGTCTGGATCTCGTATGATGTATTCGACTGGCATACCGTGACTTACACCTACCGGATACGGCATCCGGCTAACTGCTTCGGCTTCTTTCTCGTGACCTTCATAGACATAGCCGGCTGCAACGGCAAATCCATCGTGGTAATCGAGAAAATCAGCTTTACCCCAAGCGGTTTTTTCCTCGTGCCAATGCCAAAGCTCTGGATAATCTACATCCCCCGCCTTGACTAGAGCGTGGAAAGCCTTATGTGCTTGCTCGGATAGAATTTCAGGTCGCGGATAGTCATCATCGCGGAAGTTATTGCTATAGACGGCAAACCAACGATAAACTCCGTCTTTATCCTTCCATACGTGAAACTGATTATCTTTTCCTGAACTACTATCCTGGCGAACGACAGGAGGCATAGCCGCCGTATCAATCCCCAATTTCTTGTACTCTGCTCGCAACCGTCGTTTTACGGCGTTCACAACGGAAGAGGGCAATTTGACCTGATTTCCACGGAATCCCGCTGCTGAGAGGGCCGCGGCAGCCCTACCCAACTGTGCTACGGTAACTTTTCCTGGCGATTCTGTTAATCGTAGCTTCCACGTAGAGGGTCTTTGAGGATCTGGTGCATAGGCATAGTCTTTTGCGGGGAAGTCCATGCCGTTCTCACGCTTATGCTGAACCTTACGAGAGGTGTCATCTTCAACAATCTTATCTAATGTTACGTCAAAATTGTTGGTGACGGATGCTTCTCCCTCTCCTGCTTCCTTCTG
>Ga0307378_10003764_pt1 | contig 22013 bp, 19 predicted proteins | sample UN1MG_FD_202238 | JGI IMG/M metagenome (GOLD analysis project Ga0307378, IMG submission 202238) | Soil microbial communities from Risofladan, Vaasa, Finland - UN-1 | ecosystem: Environmental > Terrestrial > Soil > Coastal area > Acid sulfate soil | place: Finland: Risofladan, Vaasa | collected...
AGAGTAGGTCGCCACTGTTTTTTATGGTTGGAACTATAAATATTAAATTATTGAGTATTTTAATATAAAATTGTTTAAAATTTTTAAAAATAATAGGATTTTTATAAAAGTTTATCTGAAATAAAATAATTTTACATATTTCTTAAAAATTTTTTAAATATTTATAAATATTTATTATTATAACTATATTTTTATAAAATTTTTTAGTATAATCATAAATATATTTAATTTATTAAAATAATAGTGTATTTTTATTGAATATTTAAAAAATTGAAGTTTTAAAGAAAATAAAATAATATTATTTATAAAAATTATACCAGAGGAAAATAATGAGTAAAGATTTGGAAATAATAAAGGAAAAATGTGACAGAGAAAATTTTGAAAAAATAGTTAGAATAAAAAATAATTATCTTTTTAAGTTCATTGCGAAATTTGTTAAGCTTTTAAATCCTAAATCAATCTTTGTTTGTAATGATTCTGAAAATGATTTTAATTATATCAGGAATAAGACTATAGAAGATGGTGAAGAAAAGAAACTTTCGATAGAAGGATATACGGTTCATTTTGATGGTTATTATGACCAGGGGAGAGATAAAGAACATACAAGGTTGCTGGTTCCAAAAGGAGTTTATTTAGGGTCCAACCTGGATACAATGGATAAAGAGAGAGGACTTAAGGAAATTTTTAGTATTATGGAAGACATAATGCATGATAGAGAATTATATGTCCTGTTTTTTTGTTTAGGACCGGTTAATTCTAATTTCTCAATCCCTGCAATTCAATTAACTGATTCAAGCTATGTAGCGCATTCTGAAATTATACTTTATAGACCCGGATATGAAGAATTTAGAAGGTTTGGAAATTATAAAGATTTTTTCCAGTTTGTACATTCGGCAGGAGAAGTTAAAGATGGAGTGAGTATAAATGTTAATAAAAGAAGGATATACATGGATACCGAAGAAGATATTGTATATTCTGTAAATACCCAGTATGGTGGGAATACTATTGGGCATAAGAAACTTGCTATGCGTCTTGGAATAAACAGAGCTTCAAAAGAAAATTGGTTAACTGAACATATGTTTATTTCCGGAATACATGGTCCGGGGGGCAGAGTAACATATTTTGCCGGTGCTTTTCCGTCAATGTGTGGAAAGACTTCAACAGCAATGATTCCTGAGGAGACAATAGTCGGTGATGATATTGTCTATATTAAGAAAATTAAAAATAAAGTATATGCTGTTAATGTGGAAATAGGAATTTTTGGAATAATAGAAGATATTAATCCAGATGATGATCCAGCTATATGGAAAATTCTAAATGAGCCAAATGAGATTATATTTTCAAATGTACTGGTAACTGAGGATGGAAATATTTATTGGACAGGAAAGCCTGGAAAAGTACCTGAAAAAGGAATAAATCATTCAGGTGAGTGGTATCCAGGCAAGAAAGACTCTGAAGGAAAAGAGATAGCTCCTTCTCATAAGAATGCAAGATTTACAGTTAATCTTAAAAATTTAGATAACCTTGATATAAATTATGATAATCCTGATGGTGTCGAAATCAAGGGCATAGTATATGGAGGAAGGGATTCAGATACACTGGTACCGGTACTGGAGGCATATAATTGGGATCATGGAATTATAACTATGGGCGCCTCTATAGAGTCAGAAACAACCGCAGCTACTCTTGGGAAAACAGGTATAAGAACCTTCAATCCTATGTCCAACCTTGATTTCCTTTCAATCCCTGTTGGTAAATATATAGATATAAACATTAAATTCGGACAGTCGCTGGAAAATCCACCTAAAATATTTAGTGTCAATTATTTTTTGAAGGATAGTAATGGCAATTATTTAAATGAAAAGAATGATAAAAGGGTATGGCTTAAGTGGATGGAGCTCCGTGTTCATGAAGAAATAAAGGCAATTAATGTTGGTACGGGTTTTATTCCAAAGTATGAAGACCTTAAAGTGTTGTTTAAAGATGTTCTGAGAAAGGATTATAGCCAGGAAGAATATATAAAACAATTTACTTTAAGAGTTCCGGAAAACATCTCAAAAATAGATAGGATTATAAAAATTTATGCCGATCTAGGTTCCGGAGTTCCGGATATATTATTTAAAATTCTTAAAGAACAGAAAATAAGGCTGGAGAGTTTAAAAAATAGAAAAGGAGAATATATTTCTCCGCTTGTATTTTAAATTCTTTTTTATATTTTATCTGATTTAGGCAGGTATTGATAATTATCGGTCAAACTTATACATAACCAGGCCGCTACAGGGCTTGGGATAAAAATAGGTAGATTTCTCCGGCATTAGATATCCGGACACACAAATTTTTTCCAGTTCTTTTACCGTAGGTGTATTTAGCAGCACTCCAATATCAAATCTTTTACGATCAATATTTTCTATTACATTATCGATGAAATGGGTATAATCAATTTTTTCAATCTTGTACAGGGTAGAAATTTTTTCCAGCAGAAATTCATGGAGTATGTTTACATCCGTCTTTAAATATTCTTTGTTGACCGGTTTGGTATAAGAGCGGATATCAGTGGAAGATGGTTTCAGGGTTATAAAATATAGTTTCTTATTCTCGCCATACAGGAAAAAACTTTTAAGACCTCTGGATTTTGATTTTAAAAGTCTTTCATTGAGATAGGGAGCAGGTTTTAAAATATCCGCTTCAATATAGAAAAAATCATTTAGTTTACCCAGCACTTTTTCCAAACCGGGATAGTTTTTAAATTTTAAAATTCTGTAGGTAGGGAGTATAAGCAGGTCATTCTGGCTGCTTTCGGCATATAATGTGAGGATAAAATCTTCAGGGCCTGAAAGGTTCTTCCTCTCTTTGAGGTTAAGCTTATTATATTTATCCCTGTAAGCCAGAGAGGTCTCATAGCGGTGGTGTCCGTCTGCTATTATTAGTTTCTTATCTTTCATAATATTTATGATTTCATCTATTTTCCCCGTATCCGTAATTTTCCATAATTTAAACCCAAGGGTAGGATCATATCCTGCCGGTGTATCTATAAAAGGATTTTTTTGCAATGTATCTTCCAAGATATTCAGTATTTTGTTCTGGCTGTCATTATAAAGTGTATATACCAGGCCAAAGTTTGCCCGGCAGTTTGACAGAAGCTTTAATCTATCCTCTTTGATTTTAAATGAGGTCTGTTCATGGGGGATAATCCGGAGCTTAGAATAGGTCTCTAGTCTGGTAAGCCCGATAAAACCCATAATTTTTTTAATTTTATTATTTAAATGGAAACTTTCTTCGAAAATATAAAAGCATATATCAATATCAAATTTCAGGATATTTTTTTTTATCCAGTAATTCATTATTTTTTTTGCTCTAATATATTTCTCTCCAACTCTACCTTTCGGGAGTATTAAATTAATAATGTTATAGGGATCAAGATTGTATAGCATCTTTTCAAGGGGTTGTGAAATTACATCATAAGGAGGGGAGATTACATTGGAAATATTTCCAATTTTATTTTCATTATAAAAAAGTCCGTTGAGGGGTAAAATGTCTACCATTTATAAATCCCTTCATAATAGTGTGTTATTAAAATACTACAATTATTAATATAAAATTGAAGTGAGATTATAGCAATATAAAATTTTATTTTCAAATAAAATGCTCCTGATTGCTCCCGATATAGTGAAATTGACATTAAACTAAATTAAAGTAATATAGTGTAGAGTTTTATAAAAATTTATTAAAAATCCAACTAGTTTTAGATTGTAGAAATAAGAGAATGAAAATAGAAGTTGTTGAGAATGTATTAAAATATAATAAAGACCAGGCAGATAAAAATAGAAATTTGTTTAAAAACAATAATATTTTGGTTTTAAATCTGCTTTCATCACCTGGGGCAGGGAAAACTTCATTGATTATCGAGACTATAAAAAGGCTAAAGGGTAAGAAAGATATCGGGGTAATTGAGGGAGATATTTCCTCAACTTATGATGCTGAAAAAATCAAAAAATTTATAGATAATGTAGTTCAAATAAATACCGGAGGCTCCTGTCATTTGAATGCCACTATGGTGGCACAGGCGGCCAGTAAACTGAAAATTGAGAATCTGGATTTAATAATAATTGAAAATGTAGGTAATTTAATATGTCCTGTAGGATTTGATCTGGGAGAAGATTATAAGATTGTAATATCATCAGTAAATGAAGGAGACGATAAACCGGTAAAATATCCACCCATATTTATTAAAAGTAATTTGATTTTAATCAACAAGATGGATTTAATGGAAATAAGTGATTTCGACCAGAGTTTTTTTGATAAAAAAGTAAGAGAACTTAATCCTGACTCTGAAATAATAAAATTATCCTGTAAGACTGGAATTGGTCTGGAAAAATGGATAAGTTGGGTACTGGATCACAGTAAAGACCATAATAGTTAATAATAATGTCAGTATTGATAGATTAAGCAAGATCCGTGAAGCAAGATTCCTCTGCAGGCTTTATTGACATTGATAATGGTAAGTGGTATTTCATTTCGGGTGTTACAAACCTTTTACAAATAGTATTGAAAATATCGAGGGAGATAATCATAAAGCACTGATGGAAAGGAGCATTTATGCTGTATAAAGTTTTGAAAAAAAGTAATTATGAGGTTTTTATAAAGACTCTAATTAATAAATATGAATTTATAGGACCGAAGAAAAAAGACAAGGCAATCCATGATTTTGTTCCAATTAAGGATATTTCAGAACTGGATAACAATTATATGAGAACTACTATCCCTCCGGCAAAAAAGCTGTTGTTTCCGCCCAGTGAGCAGTTGGTCGCCTATGAGGTTGGAGAAAGAATTGAGGTAAGACCGGTGGTCGAGAGCAGCGAAAAAGTCCTTTTCGGAATTAATGCGTGGGATATAAATGGCATGAATTTTTTAGATAGGTTTTTCACTACAGATTTTGTTGATGAAAACTATGTGGCAAAAAGAGAGAAACTGTTGGTTATTGGAATGGACAGCGAGCCTACTGAAACAAATTTTTCTCCAAGTATGGGAGCCGAGTATGCAAAAGATGGCTTTGATATTTATCTTACCGAACTTAAAGATAGGTATTTTATAAGAATCGCCACTGCCAGGGGGAATAAAATTGTTGAGTTTTATGCAAAAACCCAGGATGCGTCTGCTGAGGATTTCAAGGAATATGACAAATATATGGAGAATTACCGTATGAAATTTAAATTAGATGTTGATATTAAAAACTTCTATGACAGCTTTGAATCAATTTATGATAATGAGGATTTTTGGAAAGAGGTTGCAAAGGATTGTTATAGTTGTGGATCATGTAATCTTGTTTGCCCTACCTGTTTTTGTTTTAATGTTAAGGATGATATGGAACTCAACCTAAAGAGCGGTAAGAAGATAAGAGAGTGGGACTCCTGCATGATACCCGAATACGGGTTGGTAGCTGGAGGTCATAATTTCAGACCTAATAAGGAAAATAGGTTAAAGCAGAGGTATAGATGTAAGCTTAAAACATTTGTTGATAAATTTGGTAAATATGCATGTGTAGGTTGTGGGAGATGTATAGAGACATGTCTTGCTAAAATTAACATTGCCGAAGATATTAATTCAGTTAAAAAAGAGGTGAGTGTATAAATGGTTTTAGAAGCACAAGCAAATAAAAACAAAAGTACTATATATGTTCCTGATGTCGCAAGGATTACCCGTATAGAGGAAATAAGTCCTACAGAAAAAGTATTTAAAATAGTATTTGATGATGAAGAAAGACGAAACAATTTTAGTTTTAAGCCCGGTCAATTTGTTGAATTGACTGTCTTCGGATTGGGAGAAGCTCCTTTTTCTATTGTGTCCAATCCGACTAATAGAGATTTCTTCAAGCTTTGTATAAGAAATGCGGGTAGTATTTCTGGTGCTCTTCATGGAATGGTGGAAGGTACAAAAATTGGAATAAGGGGCCCCTTTGGAAATGGATATTTCCCTTACCAGAAGATGAAAAATCATAATGTCCTCTTAATTGCTGGTGGATTAGGGATTTCACCATTAATGTCACTTATAAGATATATTTTGCATTATAGAGAAGATTACAAAGAGATAATGGTGGTATATGGTGCGGTTAATCCCAAAAGTATCTTATTCAAGAACGAAATTCAATATTGGAGCAATCGTGGTGATATTTCATTATGCCTTTCAGTAGATAATCCCGATGATAAATGGACCGGAGAGATTGGGGTTTGTACTAAATTAATACCAAGGATAAATTTTCCACCGGATGATACTTACGCTATGGTATGCGGACCCCCTATTATGTATAGATATGTGATTTACGAACTTGAGAAAAAAAAGTTTAAGCCTGAAAATATTTACCTCTCTCTGGAAAGAAGAATGGAATGCGGAGTGGGGAAGTGCAACCATTGTCATGTGGGTGATAAACTGACATGTGTAGACGGACCGGTATTTAATCTGTGGGAAATAAGGAATTTAAAGGAGGCTTTGTAATGAACAAGCCAAAAGTTGGAATATTTGGATTCACCGGCTGCGGTGGGTGTCAGTTAGAAATACTGAATCTTGAAGACCAGTTACTGGACCTTGTAAATGCTGTTGAAATTGTTCATTTTACAGAAGCCATTACTGAACACAGTGATAATTATGAAATCGCTCTGGTAGAAGGTTCTATAACCACCAAACATGGGATTGAAAGAATAAAGAAAATTGGCAATATTGCAAAGACAATAGTAGCCATTGGAGCGTGTGCAGTAACTGGTGGATTGAATTGCCTGAAAAATTTATATGGTCTGGAAAAGGCAAAGGAACTGGTATATGGAGATAAAAAAGATTGGATAGATTCTATCGAAGTAAAACCGATTGATGAATATGTAAAAGTTGATTATTACGCCAGGGGCTGTCCTCCTAACAGATTTGAAATAGCAGACATAATAAGATCTCTTATTATGGGAAGAAAACCGGAAATACCCAATTATCCTGTGTGTATAGAATGCAAAAGGAATGGAAATACATGTGTTTATGAGTTTGGAATAACATGCCTTGGTCCAATATCAAGAGCAGGCTGTAATTCTTGGTGTCCTAATAGTGCTGCAGGTTGTGAGGCTTGCAGGGGGGTAATTGATGAACCTAATGTAAACGCCCAAAAAGATTTACTTTCAGAATATGGATTAACTGTCGAGGATATCATGGAAGAATTTAATCTGTATAATGCCTGCAAGGGAAAAACTATAGAGAAAAAAGACAAATAGTTTCGGAGGTTAATTATAATGGCAGATAATTTAAATATAGAAGTGGCACCATTGCCAAGAGTGGAAGGCCATGGTGATCTTGTTCTAAATGTGAAGAATAAAAAGATTGAGAAGCTAATATTTAGAATACCAGAATCGCCTAGATTTTTTGAAGCAATGCTGGTGGGAAGAAAATACGATGAACCGTCACATATAACTTCAAGAATATGCGGGATTTGCTCAGTTGCGCATACATGTGCTTCTATCAAGGCGACAGAGAAAGCGCTGGACATCAAGCCTTCTGAGCAGACTATAAAGCTTAGAAAGCTTATATATCATCACGAAAATGTTCAAAGCAATGTACTTCATGTTTATTTTTTGGCAGCACCTGATTTCTTTGGTGTTGGCAGTGTAATTCCCTTGGTAGAAACGCATCCTGAAGTGGTTAATATTGCCCTGAGAACTAAAAAGATGGCCAATGATATGGTTAGAACCATAGGCGGAAGAGCGGTTCATCCTATAAGAACTGTAGTAGGAGGATTTACCAAGCTTCCTAACGAGGAAGAAATGATAAAGATGAAAGAAATGCTCAAGGCTTGTTACTCTGATCTTGAAAAGTCTCTTGAAGTATTAAAGACCCTTGATATACCAGATTTTGAAAGAGAAACGGAATATATTTCCTTAAGTGATCCTGTAGATTATGCCCTGTATGATGGTAATATCAAATCAAGTGACGGCTGGGAGATAAATGATCAGGACTACAGGGATAAGATAAATGAAAAGATAGTCCAGTATTCTACTGCCAAACATTGCTGGGCAAGCAGAGATGCGTTTATGGTTGGCGCTCTTTCAAGATTTAATAATAACTATGGGAAGCTTACTGATAATGCTAAAAAGTATGCAGAGGAGCTGGGACTGCAAGCTCCCTGTTATAATACATTTATGAATAATATCGCTCAGTTTGTAGAAATTGTTCATAGTGTTGATGACAGTATAAGGCTAATTGATGAAATCCTGGAAAATGGTCTGGATGAGGGTAAGGCAATGGTGGATATTAAACCCAAAGCAGGTAGAGGTGTCGGAGTTGTAGAGGCTCCAAGGGGTCTGCTTATCCACGATTATACTTATAATGACAAGGGTAGGGTGGAAAAGGCTAATTTGATAATTCCTACCGGAATGAACTATGCTAATATGGAAGAAGATATGAATGCACTGGTTCCGACTATAATCAATAAGAGTGAGGACGAAATTAAGTTAGCTTGCGAGATGTTAATAAGAGCTTATGATCCTTGTATATCATGCTCTACTCATTTTCTGAATGTAAAACTTGTGAATAAGTAAAGTATATTATTTTTCTTAATAATATATAAAATGGCTTTTATCAGCAAAGATGATTCTAATAAAAGTGGCAATGCCGAAACAAATGTAATAATCATTGGTTTTGGTAATAAATACAGATCTGATGATGGCATAGGTATAAGGGTTATTGAAGAACTGGGAAAACTAAACCTGTTAAAAGATAAAAATATTGAAGTTATTGATGGAGGTACTTCAGGGACTGATTTAATATTTTTAATAAAAGACTGCAGTAAAATAGTAATTGTAGATGCTATAGATGCTGGTCAGAAAACAGGTGATGTGGTGAGTATAAAAGTTAATGATATTGAAGAATTTATTAAAAAGGATTATAGGAGTTTATCTCTTCACGACTTAAATCTTGCAGATATATTTAAACTGGCAAAAGCATTAAAAATGATTGCTGATATATCAATAATCGGTGTCAAACCAAAAAATATTGGTTTTGGAGATAAATTATCTCCAGAAATAGAAAAAAAGATTCCGGAAATAATCTCATTAATAAAAAAAGAAATCGGCATATAATCTATTTCTAATCAATGTTATAATATGGTAATTTGTAGGATGTAACTATATTGTAACAAAAAAAACTAAGGTGTTGGTAACTATATTGTAACAAATAAAATATATTATTATACTTAGCCAGAGAGAATAAAGTAGTTAGAGTATTTTTATTATTTTCTATAAGGAGTGATTAATATGTTTAAAGAAATTAGTGATATAAAGAAAGTTTGCAAGACCATAAATTCGGAATCGGATAAGATTAAAAACCTGGCGACCCAGCTTGATAATCTTATGGAAGAAATTAAATCTAAAGCAAGTCAAGAAGAGGCTGTAAATATAACTCTGGCCATAAGGAAAGAATTAACAAATTTATTCATCTTAAACTCTAACATAGAAGATAATTTCAACACGTTGCAAAGAATATTTAATTCTACAAAAGAAGAGTTTCTAAAAATTTTACAAAAGTAATGCTCTATTTATATCTTTCTCTGGCAGTATTTCCCGAATAACTGTGGAAATAACCTTGTTACTAATTCCTTCATCCTTTAGAAGCGGATTCCCTACGCCAACAATTAATATATCCTTTATTTAGAATTTAACTCAACTAAATGAACCGAACAAGAGATACAGGGATCGTAGGCTCTTGCTACCATCTCTAATTTATCTGATAGGGATTCCTTAGATTCACTGATTAGCCTCTCGACCGAAACCCTGAGGTCTTTCTCCATATTGGCTAAATTTTGTGCTGTAGGCGTAATAACATCAGCATTAGTAAGATTTCCTTTCTTATCAAAGGCATAGCTGTGAAACAACATGCCACGTGGTGCCTCACAAGCAGCTGTTCCTTCACCGGCTTTAACTTTTACCTCGGTAGGCCTTTCATCTTTTATTCCATGTTTAAGAAGCTGTTCTATAATCTCAAGGGACCTTTCTACAGCATAGGCCAACTCAACAGCTTGAGCGAGGTTATTGTAAAGCACATTTTCTGATGGCGAATTCAAACCTAATTTTTCCATGGCCTTTTTAGCTTCGCCAGTTAGCCTGTGTCCATTTAACATTATCCTTGCCAGAGAACCTACCATAAATGGTTTGTTTTTAAACTGGCTGTGCTTGGCGTGAGAATGCAGAACAACCTTTTCGTTACAGACTTCTTTATACTTACTGATATCTATTGAGTCACCAGTTGATAAGATTATCCTGTCTCCAAAAAAACTATATTTGCCATCGACAGATTCCAGTGCCGCGTAAACTGTTGGGGATTCAGGGAAGTCAGGAATTTTCAAAGTAGCCATTAGATCGATAGTGGCTGAGGCTTGTTGTAATCCTTTTTTCAATTGCTCCTTTAAGTCAAAGAGCAGTTCTTTATTCGGCAACCTTCCAAAGCCACCGATCACTGCGTTTACGGGATGAACTGCCCTGCCGCCTATCGCCTCCTGGATGGTATTTCCAAGTTTTTTTAAATCCAAACCCATTTTCACCAGTTCAGGCTGATCGGCTGCCAAACTAATAGCTCCTGTATAACCCAGATAGTCTGGTACTGCCAAACAGAACAGATGAAGAGCGTGGCTCTCTATATTTCCTCCCTGGATTAAAAGGTCCCGCAATAGGGTAGTTTGAGGAGTGATCTTGACGCCAAAGGCATCCTCTATTGCCATCAAGGAAGTTATTGTATGAACTGCAGAACAGATAGCGCATATCCGCGATAATATCGGCGGAATCTCATCGTAGTGCCTCCCGATTATGAGGGGTTCAAAAAAACGGCTTCCCTCAAAGATGTCCACATTTATCTGATCAACCCTTCCATCTTTAATATTAACGGTAATACCGCCGTGTCCTTCAACTCTACATAAGTGATCGATGACTACTGAATTGTGCATTTTTTATTCCTTTTTAAATTGTTCCTGCAAAATCTCTGCTTGAGCAGCAAAGCTTCGCAATCTATTTTCTATATCTCTCAGTGTAAATCCCTTTTCTTTCAATATCTTTACCTCAGAAGCAACATTAGCCTCATCTACAGGACCTCTACAGCCAATGCAAGGGATATTATAACCTGGGCAACGGGCACCACAACCGGCCATAGTTATAGGCCCAAGGCATAATTTATTTTTCCCAACCAACATGCATACATATTCGTTCATCTTACATTCTGTACATACTGCATAACTTGGCAGCAAAGGAGGATCGCCATGCAATAAATAGGTAACTGCCTTTAAGAACTGCTCTTTCTCTATTGGGCATCCTGAAATAGATAGATCAACCTTGATGAAATTATTCAAAAGTTGGGCCGGGATGCTTTTGAAAGACTTTCCCTTTGTGCCGTAGACCTTCTCTAAAAATTCTTCCCGCTGAACATCATTTCTCATAGCTGGAAGCCCGCCCCACACGGCACAGGTACCAATGGCAATAAGCAATTTTGACCTTTGCCTGATCTTCTTCAATAAATCCTCATCCTTAGGCTGGACGACTGCTCCTTCGACAAACGCAATATCCAGCTCGCACTTGTCATCATTTTTGGTCATAGCTGTAGGAAAATACCTAATATCGATAGCACCAAGGATATCGATAAGCTGGTCCTCGCAATTCAGAATCACTATCTGTTCACCAGCGCATCCTGTCAATCCAAATATACCAATTTTTGGTTTCACCATAACCTTCCTTTACTCAACCATCTCCGGGAGGTTTATTGCATCCCAATAAGTAAATATGGGTCCATCTATGCAGGTATATTTATAGCCAATGCTACAATGCCCGCACTTACCTACACCACATTTCATCTTTCTTTCAAGAGACATCAATATCCTATCCTTGGAGAAATTTCTTTTTAGCAACTCCTTAAGAACAAATTTATACATAATAGGAGGCCCACATAGAGCAGCATAAGTCGTAGCAGGGTCAAGTTCTACATAATCAAACAACTTTGTTACCACCCCGAAATGGGCTTTCCATATTCCTTCCTCATCTTTATCCACCGTTAACAAACACTTCATATCAGGTCTGTCAATTAGTTTTAAAAGTTCGTACTTGAATAACAGCTCACCAGGGGTTTTTGCACCAAGCATGAGTATAATATCTTTGAATTTTTTCCGGTTGTCCAGAGCATACCAGAGAAGAGACCTTAAAGGAGCCATTCCTAAACCACCGGCTATTATCAACAAGTTATTGTCCTCTAACTTCTCAATAGGAAAACCATTACCATAAGGGCCCCTTACCCCAACTAATGCATTTAAAGGTAATCTGAATAAAGCATTGGTTACCCTCCCAGTTTTTCTCACACAGAGCTCAACAATTCCCGGCCGGGTAGGCGAGGATGATATCGAAATAGGTGCCTCACCACTACCTATTACACTCAACTCAACAAATTGACCAGGCCTATGGGTAAAATTCGAAGCTATCCTGGGATCTTCAAATTTTAGCTGAAATAAAAGATGATCCTGAATCTGCGGAAGAACCTTGATAATCCTTGCTAGGTACGGTTGATATATATCATTTTTTACTTTTGCCAGAGTTGAGCGAGTACTCATAATTTTACACATCGTATTCTATTAATTACCTCTATAATATCTATCTTAGCCGGGCATGCCTCTATACAACGTCCACATCCGACACAACTTGGCCTTCCATATTGGGCAACAAATCCCCTCTGTTTATGGAAAAATCTATTCTTGACCCTCGATGACCGCTCTGCTCTGAAGTTATGCCCTCCGGCAACCAGGGCATAATCCTTAAATAAGCAGGAATCCCATTGTCTTTTGCGTACTCCATGGTTGGCATCCAAATTAATTTCATCAAATACATCATAGCAGTAACAAGTTGGACAGACCATTGAACAACTGCCGCAGCTAAGGCACTCCTTGCCAATCTCTTCCCACACCTTGCTTTCATACTCCAGGTCCATTATTTCTGGCAAGTCACTAAGTTCGATATCCACCTTGAAAAGATTCTTCTTCTCATCAGACCTCCTTTTATACTCTGCTATATCCTTTCTATTCACTTCTTTAAAAAGGTCTTGAGTCTTACGCACCATATCATCTCCCCGGCCTGTTCCTACTCTAACCAAATAGGAGTTACCAATATCTGATAAGAATAGGTCAAAACCATCTTCTACAAAGTCTGCCCTCATTGAACGGCAGAAACATTTGTCATCCGGGATACAATCCAATCCAATTATGACAATGTTATTTCTTCGGGTGAAATAGCGATCGTCTACAAATTCTCCTGCAAAGATCAAATCGAGTATCTTAATGGCATAAATGTCGCAAGAATGAAGTCCAAAGACCACATATTTTTTTTCCAATTCTTCTGTCAACGATCGGTAGCCTTTCTCTTGAGAAAACTTAAATAGAATATCGGTTGGTGGATGGAAATATTTCTTGGGCGGCAGGATAGTTCTGGTATATTCAAGCTCTATCCTGGAGAAATCGGTAAGTTTTGAGAAAACAAACTGCTTATCGCCTTTTTTAACAGGAGCATGTACTTCGCCGAAATCATTCAAACTGAAAATAAATTCATTTAAGTTTTTCTTATCTAACTTTAGTATCTGCATGGTCTTAATTAGATCCCTTCTCAAATTTTGGTAAAATAACAAAAAAGGTACTGCCTTTTCCTAATTCACTTTCAACCTTTATGGAACCAGAGTGCGCCTCCACTATCTTCTTGACAATAGACAGGCCCAGACCTGTGCCAGCAATATTGCGAGTCTTGTCACTTTTAACTCTAAAAAATTCATCAAATATAAATGGGAGATCTTCTTTAATAATACCTATGCCTGTATCAGAAACCTCTATAACTATATGGTCATCTTGCTCCTTAGCCTTTATTAAAATACTGCCTCCTTCACGGTTAAATTTTATCCCATTAGAAATCAGGTTGGTAAACATCATTTTCAAGCTCTCCTTATCACCTTTGACTTTCTTAAGGTTAGTAGGGGCGTCTATTTCCAAAGTGATTTTCCTCATCTCTGCTTGTGGAAGTGCAAAACTAATTGCGTCCTTCAGGATAGAAGATATACTCAATGGCTCAAACTTTTTTACAACTTCACCTGCTTTAATTCGTGTCATATCTAACCAATCATTGATAAGCTTTAAAAGCGCATCAATTCTCTCCCTTACTCGCTCCAGCATCTTTCTTTGCTTTATTGCTACTTCACCTACTATCCCGCCCAATATCACCTCAAAATATTGTTGAATATCAGCAAGGGGAGTACGCAGTTCGTGGGATACCATTGTGATGAAATTCTCTTCCATCCTCTTTTTCTCTTCTCGAAGAGTAGCAGCTTCAAGAGCCAATTTCCTCTTTTCCAACCCTCTCTTAATAATAAGGCGCAGCTCATCCGGAGTAAAAGGCTTGGGGAGAAAATCATAAGCACCCTCTTTCATTGACTCCACTGCAGAATCTATTGTTGCAAAACCGGTAATAACTACAGCAATAATATTTGGATCAATATCCTTAATCTTTTTAAGGACTTCCATACCACAAACACCGGGCATCTTCAGATCAACCAGAACCAGATCGGGCCTTACCTCTTTTACCTTCTGTAATCCAGTTTCACCGTCTCCAGCTGTCTCTGTCTGGTATCCCTCCTTAATCAGCACCTGAGAGCAGGAGTCCCTTATAACCTCTTCATCATCAATAACTAAAATATTAGCCATCTTAATTTCTTAGAGTGTTTATTTTTTTAGAAGTTTCTCAATCCGCTCCAGCAAATCGTTTGTCTTGACAGGTTTCTCAACGTAGTCATCTGCCTCAAAATATTCTCCATCGGTCTCTGAAGAGAATTTAAGACCGGTCTCCTTAGTAATAGCTGATATTGCCAATACCGGTATTTTCTTCAATTCTGGATCGTGTTTAAGTTTATAACAGATAGTAAAGCCATCGTCAAGCTTTTTCATCATGATATCAAGAAGGATCAAATCAGGCTTCTCAGAATTGATTTTCTCTATCCCTTCATTTTTATCATAGGCAGCTACTACCTTATAGGATTTGTTCTCTAAGATCGCCTTCGTTGCCTCCACAAAATTTGGGTCATCGTCAATAATTAAAATCTTGGCTATTTTCTCCATTGTGCATGCCTTCTTTCTTTTTTGTTAATCACATTTTTTCCACAGGTAATTTTATAATAAAAGTCGTACCTTTTCCAACCTGACTTTTAACCTCGATATTTCCCCCGTGGTTCTTTATTATCCCGTAACTAATAGCTAACCCAAGTCCTATTCCTTTAGTTTCTTCCTTGGTTGTAAAGAAGGGTTCAAACAACCTTTTCATATTCTCTAGGGGGATTCCACAGCCTGTATCAGTAAATCTGATTTCCATAGACTGTCTGTCCTCAAGAAGCTGTGTTCCAATAGTTAAACTCCCTTTACCCTCCATCGCCTCTGCTGCATTCAAGATGATGTTCATAAAAACCTGTTGAATTTGTGTTATATCTATCATTGCCATAGGTAGGTGAGGGTGAAGTTTTTTAGTTATCTTAATATTTTGAAATAGTGCTTGTTTCTCAACAAGGGATAAGACCCTCTCCAAAATATTATTTATATTTGCCGGCTCCTTCTTTGGTTCAGTTTTCCGGGCGAAGTCCAGTAGTCCCTTTACGATCTCTTTGCACTTTATAGTCTCCCTAACAATCTTTTTTAAGTTCTCTCTTCCGGAATCCTGTGGTTTTGACTCTTCCAGCAAGAGATTACTATAGACCAAGATTGCTCCAAGGGGGTTGTTTATCTCGTGAGCGATACCAGCGGCTAACCGTCCAAGGGAGGCTAATCTTTCTGATTCCTGTATCTTTTGTTGAGCACGTGCTTTTAATTGATCATCTCTTTCTTTTATAGAAGAGGCCATGAAATTAAACGCCTCTGCCAATTCACCAATCTCATCCTTTGAGGTGAACTTAACTCTTTGTGTTAAGTCTCCCTTTGCCAGTCGCTTTGAGGCACGGACTAACCGACTAATAGGTTTCAGTATACCAGAAGCTAAAAAATACGAAATAATTAATGCCAGGGCCATTCCGGCAAACGTGATTCCCAGAAATATCCCCATGGTATTCTTTCGCATATCAGTAAATTTTTCTTCGAGAAGGCCAACATATAGAATGCCGATAATCTCACTTTTTATATTCTCTATCGGCTCGTATGCAGTGATATACCAATTATTTACCACAAACGCCCTATTAATCCAGGGCATTCCCTTCACTAATACTTGATCGTATACCTCCTCAGAGACTCGAGTCCCTATAGCCCTGCTTCCATCCAGGTTCTGGACATTAGTGGAAATGCGCAGATCTCCCTGGAAGATAGTTACTGTCCCGATATCCTTTCCTTTATACTTTACTCCCTTAAAGACCGTATCCTTCACTTTGTCAACTATCTCATAATTTCTATTGAGTAATCTCCCCGCATATATGATACCTAATAGTTCGTTGTCATAACCCATGACAGGGGCTGCCGCTTTCATCACCATTCCCGATGTCTCTTCCTTTTCTGGCCTTGGTTTCTCCATAGGAGTTGGTATAAATTCTATATAAGCTTGCTCAGCTAAATCTTTTCCTTCTTTCTCCAGCTCTTTCCCTGAAATTATCTGAGTTGAAGCAACTACCTCTTTCTCCAACAGCACTCTATTTATTAACTCATCTTCTGCCTGACTATCACCATGAACCTCTGGATTGCATGCCCTGAAAAGAACCTTTCCATTCTTATCTGTGAGGGTGAGTATATCTAAGTGCTCCTCTTCTCTTATTCGCACAAGCTCTTCTCCTATACCCTCCAGATCACTTTTCAAAAGTGCTTCTTTTATGAAAAATCTTACAGCAGTCAGTCTCGCTAAGTCTTTGATCTCTTTAAGTTCTCCTTCATATATCTCTCTTGCCGAATTTAGATTGGTTCTGACCCTATCCTGTTCCTCTCTTATCATTCCATCCACTATTAGATTTACCCCCACCAATGTGGCAACAAAACCAGTAACAATTACCACAGCAAGGAAACTTACAATTAATTTTGTTCTAAAAGATATCTTCATATTGAATCGTTTTAATTATAATAATCTTTTCTCTATATTTGAAGAAAAAAATAATTCTTTAATAGCTAACTACTTATAATCTCCTGGTTTTTAGAATTCCTTTATAAACTTACCTTTAAAAAGCTTTCCTAAATAAAAATTTTATCTTCTCCTTGACATGAAATAAAGGTATATTATAGTATTTTATAAACAATCGTGGGAAATTTCACAAATAACCGTTAAATTAAGTAAAGTAGGCAATTTATCGTTCTTATGTTGTGATAATTTTCAGAGTTAAAGCTATCACGAGGAGGATTAAATAAATGGGAGATGAGAAAGAGGTTATAGTTGTCAATGAATTAGATTTTAATTTCCGTGAGGAGATTACTTCTCAACCAGGTGGAGAAAATATAAAAAGATGCTTTACTTGCGGAACCTGTGTTGCTGGTTGTCCCATTACTGAAATTGATGAGGAATTTAATTGTCGCAGGATTGTGCGTCAGATACTCCTGGGTATGCGTGAGGAGATTCTTTCTTCTCCTGCAATCTGGCTTTGTTTAGAATGTTATCGTTGTTATGCACGATGTCCACAGAAGGTAAATTTTACTGATATTATGAGAATCTTAAGATATTTGGCTATTAAAGGTAATTATGTCCCGGCCCGGACGTCAGCACAGATAGAGGATTTAGATCGTTTTATTCAAGAAATTCGCTGTAGCTTTATAAAACATACCTTCAAACCGGAAGAAAAGATAGCTAAAGAAATAAAATCAAAGATTGACCAAAAGCTAAACACCATAAAATCTTATCATTGAGGAGGGAGCAAACCTTTTCTCCAAGGGGAGGGGAATTAATGAGGATAGAAGATTAAAGGATATATTTATGCATAAAAGAGTTCTTGTCGTCGGTGCTGGTATAGCTGGTATTCAAGCTTCTTTAGATCTAGCCGAGATGAATATTGAGGTGTATCTGATAGAAAAGGGTCCGAGTATCGGCGGAAGAATGACACAATTAGATAAAACTTTCCCTACAAATGATTGTGCTATGTGTATTCTCTCTCCAAAATTAGTAGAAGCGGGAGCCCATCCCTATATTAAGATTATTACCAATGCTGAGCTAGAGAGTATAACTGGCGAGGCTCCTAATTTCGAAGCAACCATCCTCAAGAAACCCCGTTATGTAAAAGAAGAAAAATGTACAGGTTGTGGTATTTGTATGACTAAATGTCCGGTGAAAATACCCGATGAATATAATAAAGGTTTAAGTAAAACCAAATGTATCCATATCCCTTTTCCTCAAGCTGTTCCTGCAATACCAATAATAGACATAGAAAACTGTATTTACCATCAAAAAGGTAAATGTAGAAACTGCGAAAAATTCTGTGAGATGAAGGCAATTGATTTCAATCAGAAAGAAGAAATTATCAAAATTGATGTGGGGAGTGTAATTCTGGCGCTGGGTTCGGAAGAGTTTGATGCTACCCTCAAAGATGAATATGGTTACAAAACTTTTCCCAATGTAATGACTTCCATTGAATTTGAAAGAATTCTAAGTGCTTCCGGTCCTACCCAGGGACATATTCTAAGACCCTCTGATGGGAAAGAACCGAAAAGTATCGCCTTCATCCAGTGTGTTGGTTCCAGAGATATGCAGTTAGGCAATGAATACTGTTCTGCTATATGCTGTATGCAGGCAACTAAGGGTGCGATACTTGTCCAGGAGCATCTTTCCGGGGTCAAGACTTCCATATTTTATATGGATATACGGGCCTATGGTAAAGATTTTGACAAGTTCGTAGACAGAGCAAAGGATGATTATCAGGTGCGTTTTATCCATGCCCGTATTTCTTCAATAGAGGTTAATCCAAATACCGAGGATTTAATCATTCAATACGCCACCGATGAAGGCAGGATAAAAAGAGAAGAATTTGAATTAGTAGTTCTTTCAGTTGGCCTATTATCTACAGGTAAAATCAAAGAAACAGCTGAAAAATTGAATATCGAGTTAAATGAATGTGGTTTTTCGAAAACATCCTCATTTAGGCCGGTTTCCACTTCCCGAGCGGGTATATTTGTAGCAGGAACTTTTTCCGGGCCAAAAGATATACCGGAAACAGTAATGGAAGCTTCGGGAAGCGTATCCAGTGCTTCCTCTTTACTGGTGGAGCTTCCAGTTAAAGAGATAAAGGAAGAACTACCTCAAGAGATAAATATTCAAGGACAGCCACCGAGAATAGGTGTTTTTGTTTGTCGGTGTGGAATCAATATTGCTGCTACTGTTGAAGTAGCTGAGGCTGTTAAGTATGCTTCCACTTTAGGTGGGGTTGTTCATTCTCAAGAGTTTATGTTTGCTTGTTCGCAGGATTCACAGAAATCAATTAATGAAAAGATAAAAGAGAAAAATCTGAATAGGGTTGTGGTTGCCGCTTGCACGCCAAGGACCCATGAACCCCTGTTTCAGAAGACTCTTCAAGCTTCAGGATTGAATCCCTACCTTTTTGAGTTTGCTAATATTCGTGAACAGTGTTCCTGGGTACATCAGAAAGAAAAGGATTTAGCTACACAAAAGGCTTGTGACCTGATACGTATGGCAGTTTCCAAGGTAAGATTATTTAGCCCTCTTTCCAAATCAACTCTTACCATAAATAAAAAAGCTCTGGTTATCGGAGGCGGGGTAGCTGGTATGATTGCAAGTCTTGATCTGGCTAGTCAGGGGTTTGGAGTTTATTTAGTAGAAAAAGAAGCCGATTTGGGAGGAAATTTTCGCCACCTTCACTATACTTTGAATGGCGAGGAAACTCAAAATTTCCTCACCTCGCTTATAGAAAAAGTAAAATCTAATGAGATGATCAATCTCTATACAAAGAGTGAAATTAAAGAAATAATTGGCTATGTAGGTAATTTCAAAACATTATTGGCTACCAAAAATGAGAAGAAGAAAGAAATTGAACATGGAGTAGTTATTGTGGCCACAGGGGCTGAGGAATATAAACCCACTGAGTACCTTTATGGTCAAGATGATAGAGTTGTCACCCAAAGGGAACTGGAAGAAAGGTTAGCGGTAAATGGTGAGCAATTAGCGGTTAGTTCTGAGCACCGACCTATAAACACCAACCGTCAAACATCGATTAATGAGCAACGATCCTCGAACAACGACTCTCAATTAACGAATATTAGTTCCCAAGTGCTGAATACTGTGGTTATGATTCAATGTGTAGGTTCACGGGATGAAGAGAGGCCATATTGCAGTCGGATGTGTTGCTCTCAAGCCATAAAAAATGCCTTAAAGCTCAGGGAATTCAATCCTAAATTAAATATTTATATTCTTTACAGAGATATAAGAAGCTATGGAATAAAAGAGCTCTATTACAAAAAAGCCAGGGAAGAGGGAGTAATTTTTATTCGTTATGAAGAAGATTCTAAGCCAGAGGTAAGAAATAATGATGGCAAGCTCAATATAAAAGTAAAAGACTTAATTCTAAACCGAGATCTTCTTATCGGTACAGATCTTTTGGTACTTAGCTCAGGAATCGTTGCTAATAAGGGAAACAAGAATTTATCACAGATGCTTAAAGTACCATTAAATGCTGATGGCTTTTTCCTGGAAGCACATGTTAAATTGCGCCCGGTAGATTTTGCTACTGATGGGATTTTTGTATGTGGATTAGCTCATTATCCTAAAGATATCTCAGAAGCGATTACTCAAGCTAAAGCTTCTGCTGCCCGAGCGATGACTATCCTGACCAAAGAATATTTACAAGCCGAGGGTAAGATTTCCGAAATACGCAAAGATAGGTGCTCAGGCTGTGGACTCTGTGTTGAAATTTGCCCTTATAAAGCGTTAGAACTTGATGAAAAGGAGAAAGTTGCCGTGGTAAACGAGGCGTTATGTAAAGGTTGCGGTGCTTGTGTTTCTTCTTGTCGGGCAAACGCTATAGATTTAAAGGGTTTTAAAGATGAACAAATTCTAGCGGCATTAGAGGTTGTCTGAAAATGGAAAATATAAATAACTGGGAGCCTAAAATAGTTGCTTTTCTCTGTAACTGGTGTTCGTATGCGGGGGCTGATTTAGCTGGAGTATCGCGAACTCAATATCCATCTAATATACGGGTTATTCGTGTGCCCTGTTCAGGAAGGGTAGATCCTTTCTATATTATAAAGGCATTGCAAAACGGTATTGACGGGGTTTTAGTTTCTGGTTGTCATCCTGGAGACTGCCATTATATCAGTGGGAATTTGATTGCTCGTAGAAAGTTTGCTTTATTAAAAAGTTTCCTGGAATATATTGGGATTGAGCCAGGACGGGTACAGTTTTCCTGGGTCTCAGCAGCAGAAGGTGGTCGCTTTGCCCAGATCATAGAGAAAGTTACCAGGGAAGTGAAAGAATTAGGTCCTATTAGAAAAATGGTAAAAGAATTTTAAATCTGTCAAACTCGTTATGTTTGTTATTTTTTAAAACGGACCCGAATAAACTAATAATATTAACGGAACAACGAAATGATTGAAAAAATAAAAGAAACAGTAAAAAAACTATTCAAAGAAAATAAAATTGATATTTTTATCGGTTATAGTGAGGGAAATTTACCTTTGAGGGCAACACCCTGTTTTATTACTGAACCAGATGATATAGAAAAATTAGTTTGGAATTCTTATTGTTTTAATAATTTAGCTGTATATCTTCCCAGGTTTTTTCTCCCTCAGCTACAAAATAAAGACGTAAAATTGCCCAGAATAGGTATCCTGGCCAAAGGATGTGACGGCCGTTCCATAGTAGGTCTAATTAAGGAACATCAAATACCCAGAGAAAACCTTTATATAATCGGGATTGCCTGCAAGGGAATGATAGATATAAAGAAGATACAAAATGCCGGATGTAAAATGCACGAAGTTGAGATAGTTGCTGCCGAGGAGAAAAATGGCAAGGTGCTGGTCGAAGATGAGGATAAAA
>Ga0307378_10003766_pt1 | contig 22002 bp, 19 predicted proteins | sample UN1MG_FD_202238 | JGI IMG/M metagenome (GOLD analysis project Ga0307378, IMG submission 202238) | Soil microbial communities from Risofladan, Vaasa, Finland - UN-1 | ecosystem: Environmental > Terrestrial > Soil > Coastal area > Acid sulfate soil | place: Finland: Risofladan, Vaasa | collected...
TATCGTTGCACAGGCGGGTTGGGATATGGTTTTGGGGGATCATCCCGGAAAGTCCGCCGGGCTCCGGACGCATCGCCCTCCCTTGTTGAGCACGTGGGTATAGATCATCGTCGTGCTCACTTCCCTGTGTCCGAGGAGGTCCTGGATCGTCCGGATATCGTACCCTTCTTCCAGAAGATGGGTAGCGAAAGAATGCCGGAAGGTGTGGCAGGAGACGCGCTTCGGGATTCCGGCGCCCGCCGATGCATCTTTCACGGCCCGCTGGATGACGGTCTCGTAGAGGTGGTGCCGGTACAAGCGGCCGGTTGCGGGATCCCGGTATTTTCGGAAGGCGGGGAAGACCCATTGCCAGCACCATTCCCTGTGGGCGTCGGGATGCTTTGCCTCCAACCTTCCCGGCAGTGTAACGTAACCGCCCCCGGTCTTCAAATCCATTTCGTGCCGGATCTTGACCGCTGCGAGGTGTTCTTTTAGCGGTTCTTCGACGACCGAGGGCAGGACGGTCACCCGGTCCTTTCCTCCCTTCCCTTCGCGGACCGTGATCTGACGGTATCCGAAATCGATGTCCTTCACCCGCAGGCGGAGGCATTCAAGAAGGCGCAACCCCGAGCCGTACAGGAGCATTGCCGCGATCCGGTTCTGCCCGTACAGGTTCCCGAGGATGTCCCGGACTTCCCGGCGTGTGAGGACGACGGGCAGGCGTTTCGGTTTTTTCGCCCATACCACATCATCCAGCCAGTCCAGGCCGGTCCGCAGAACGTACCGGTAAAAGAACAGCAGAGCCCCAAGGGCCTGGTTTTGCGTGGACGCTGACACGTTGCGGTCGGTTGCGAGGTAGGAGAGAAACGCTTCGACCTCGGGCCTGCCCATGGAGGCGGGGTGCCGGACCTCGTGAAAACGGATGAACCGCCGGATCCAGGAAATGTATGCCTCCTCGGTCCGAGGGCTGTAGTGGCGTTTCCGAAGTTCAGAGCGGACCTGGTCAAGGAGTTTCGGTTTAGCGACAGGGTGGTTGCGCGGGAATGGGTCCATTGGCTTCCTCCAGCTCCCCGGGGTTGGAACGGCCTGCAAGGGTTTGTGAGCAACAGTCGTTCCCGCGGGGACAATTCTTTCGGGAAGTGGTATGTTTCGTGGAAGCGAAAAGTCACCACATCAGGCGGGGGTCATGAAAAGGGTCCTCTTCTTCGACTGCTTCTCAGGCATCGCAGGGGACATGGCGTGCGCCGCACTCCTCTCCTTAACGGGCGCGGAGAAGGAGCTTCGCCGCGCGTTGCGCGGTCTCCCCGTCCGCGGATATTCTCTCTCCGTCGAACGCGCATCCTCCTCGGGGATGGCGGGAACGCGGGTAAGCGTCAAGCTCTCCGCCCGGAAAACATCCTCGAGACACCTACCCGAAATCCGTTCCCTCCTCCGGCGGGCGAACCTCCCGGCGGGGACCAGGGACCGCGCCGTCCTGTGCTTCGAAAAACTGGCGGTGGCGGAGGCGAAGGTCCACGGGACCTCGAAGGAGAAGGTGCATTTCCACGAGGTGGGGGCGACAGACGCGATCGTCGACATCGTTTCGGCCTGCTTTCTCTTCGAGCATCTCGGCGCCCCGGGCGCTTTCTGTTCGGCCCTTCCCGGCGGATCCGGCGAGGCGTGGTCGTCCCACGGGAAGATTCCGGTCCCGGTCCCGGCGGCCCTTGCGTTGCTCTCCGACGCTCCCTGGCGTCTCGGCGAGGGGGACGGCGAACTGGTGACTCCCACGGGCGCGGCGCTCCTTCGGGCCTTCGAGGTCTCTTTCGAGCGGCCTCCCGAGATGATCGTCCGGGGAGTCGGGATCGGCGTGGGGCACAAGGAGATCCCCGGGCGTGCCAACATCCTCCGGGTCGTGGAGGGGGAAAAGGTTGCCGGTGTGCGAGGCCGGGACCGGGTGCTCGAGGTGGAGGCGAACATCGACGACATGAGCCCACAGCGGTTCGAGCTTTTGATGGAGCGGGCGTTTGCCGCCGGGGCCTTAGACGTCGCCGTGCTCCCCGCGACGATGAAGAAGAACCGGCCTGGGTGGGTGCTTCGGATCCTCTGCCCGGAGGAGCGGCTCGAGATCGTATCGGCGGCCGTCTTTTCCCTGTCGACTACCATCGGTCTGCGGTACCACGTCTGCGACCGGCTGAAGCTCGCGAGGAGATCGGGGACTGTGGAGACGCGGTTTGGCAAGGTGCGGGTGAAAGAGGTGGAGCTGCCGGACGGCTCAAAGCGCCCCGTCCCCGAGTACGACGACGTGCGCAGGATCGTCCGGGCCGGAAAGGCCTCGTTCGAGGAGGTGGCCTGGGAGGTGGAAAAGAAGTGGCGAAGGTAAAGATCGAGTACGCCTGCACCGCCTGCGGCTTCACCTCCCCGAAATGGCTGGGGAAATGTCCCGATTGCGGCCAGTGGGGTTCCATCGTCGAGGAGATTGCCGCGGCGGAGACGAAATACCGCGTCGCCTCGGAAGGGTTCCCCGCGTCGAAGCCGATTCCCCTGGCCGACGCGTCGGAGAGCGCCTCGGAGAGGGCCCTGTGCGGAATCACCGAGTTCGACCGTGTCATGGGGGGAGGCGTGGTTCCCTCCTCGGCAACCCTGATCGGCGGGGACCCGGGGATCGGCAAATCGACCGTTCTCCTGCAGGTGGCGGAAGGTCTTGCCCGCGAGGACAGGAAGGTGCTCTACGTCTCCGGGGAGGAGTCCGAAGCCCAGGTGAAGCTGCGCGCCTCCCGGCTCGGCGTGTCGGCTAAGGGGATCTACCTCTTGTCCGAGACGTCTGTCGAACGGGTGATCGCTGTTGTGTCCGAGCTTTCCCCCTTCGCGGTGATCGTCGACTCCATCCAGACGATGTTCACCTCCGACTTGCCCGGCGCGCCGGGGGCCGTCGGGCAGGTGCGCGAGTGCGCAGGAAGGCTCGTCTTCTACGGGAAGAAGGCGGGGGTGTCGGTCTTCCTCGTGGGGCACGTAACCAAGGAGGGGACGATCGCGGGCCCGCGGGTGCTCGAGCACCTGGTGGACACCGTTCTCTACTTCGAGGGGGAAAAGGGGAACCCGTTCCGGATTTTGAGGGCCGTGAAGAACCGGTTCGGGTCCACGAACGAGATCGGGGTGTTCGAGATGCGGGCGACGGGGCTTGCCGAGGTGGCGGACCCTTCAGGGCTCTTCCTGTCGGAACCTTCCGAGGAGACGTCGGGGACGATCGTCTTTCCCGCGGTGGAGGGGACGCGGCCGCTCCTCGTGGAGGTCCAGGCGCTTGCCAGCCAGTCGTTCCTCGCGATGCCGCGCAGGACGACGCTCGGGGCGGACACCAACCGGGTCATCCTGCTGTGCGCGATCCTCGAAAAGAAGGCGGGGCTCTCCCTGTACAACCAGGACATCTTCGTAAACGTGGCGGGCGGAATCCGGATCGACGAGACGGCGGCGGATCTTCCGCTTCTGTGCGCGGTGGCGGGAAGCTACAAGGATCTGGTCATCCCGCCGGGCACGGCCGCCTTCGGCGAGGTGGGATTGGGGGGGGAGGTACGGGCGGTCCCGATGGCGGAGAGCAGGCTGAACGAGGCGGCGAAGCTGGGGTTCACGCGGGTGCTCCTTCCCGCATCCAACGCCGAACGGCTTTCTTCGAAGTTTCCGCTTGCGCTCGTGCCGGTCCACCATGTGCGGGAGGCGCTTTCCCTGATGGGGAAGAGGGGATGACAGGATCCCGGCCTCTTTCCCGGTTCCCGGAAAACGGCGCCTGTCTCGATGCGTCAGGACGGGGGAAGGGGAGTCGACGGAAAACGTTCAGCCCCCGCGGAAATTGCGGGCCAGCAGGTACAGTTCGAACGATTCCTTCCGGGTAGCGGCGGGACGGATCCTTCGGACGTGGCCGAAGGAGGCCCGAAGCTCCCTTACCACGTCGTCGACTTCGGCGCCTTCGAAGATCTTGGCGAGGAATGTCCCCCCTTCGCGCAAGGTTTCCCGGGCAAGGGTTAGGACCGACAGGACCAGATCGGCCGACCGGGCCTGGTCGGCAAACGGTATCCCCGTTGTATTTGGAGCGGCGTCCGAGACGACCGCGTCCGCACTCCGTCCGAGGAAGGCGATGATCTCGGAGGGGAGCGCAGGGTCCGTCACATCCCGGGGGAAGAAGCGGAAATTCTCCCCGGGAAGCGGCCCCATCGGGAGGATGTCCACGGCAGCCACCTTCCCCCGCTTTCCCACGAGTCCCAGGAGCACCTGGCTCCACCCGCCCGGCGACGCCCCCGCGTCGACCACGAAATTTCCCGGCCCAACGACTTTCTCCGCCTCGGAGAGCTCGAGGAGTTTGTACGCCGCGCGCGAGCGGTAGCCTTCCTTTTTTGCCTTCGTATAGAAGGCGTCTTTCCTCTTGTACACCCCTTCATGCTATCCGATCGGTGCCGCGGTTGACAGTGGGAAACCCCTTACGTTAGAGTCATTTTGCCCATGAAAGGAAGAGGGAAAAATATCGACGGCGTCTTCCGGCACCTGAAGGGCGACCTGCGCAGGGTGGAGAAGGCGCTCGTCGCCCAGCTCAAGTCCCCCGTCCCCCTGATCCCCGTCGTCGGCAAGCACATCACCTTGTCCGGGGGGAAGAGGTTCCGCCCCGCCGTGCTCCTTCTTGTCGCGGAAGCGTGCGGCTACACCGGCCCTCGCAGGATCGTCATGTCCGTCGTGACGGAATACATGCACAACGCGACGCTTCTGCACGACGACGTGGTGGACGGCGGGGTGTTGCGCCGCGGCAAGCCGGCGGCAAACGTCGTTTACGGGAACTCGGTGAGCATCCTCGTGGGGGACTTTCTCTTCGCCCGCGCGTCGCAGCTTATGACCGAGGACGGCGACCTGGACGTGCTCGGCATCTATGCCCGTACGCTGGTCTCCCTCTCCGAGGGGGAGGTGCTCCAGCTCATGAAGTCCGCCGACCGGGGAATATCCGAGAACGACTACCTGCGGGTCGTCTTCCACAAGACGGCGTCGCTCATCGCCGCCGCGAGCGAGACGGGGGCCGTCCTGGCGGGAGCCGACTCCTCGCTGCGCAAGCGGATGTTCGAATACGGCAAGGCGGTCGGGATCGCCTTCCAGCTCGTAGACGACGTCCTCGACTACATAGGCTCCGAGAAGGATTTGGGGAAGCGGCCTCTCCAGGACCTGCGCGAGGGGAAGATCACCTTGCCGCTCATCCACGCGCTGCGGGAGGCGGGAGACGGGGACCGGCGGAAGACAGGGGAGATCCTGGACCGCAGGAGGTTCTCCGACAGGGAGATCTCCTTCCTTGCGAAAATGGTCGCAAGGAACGGTGGCCTGGAGTACACGAAGCGCAGGGCGAGGTCCTTCGTGGCACGGGGAAAGAGACATCTCGCCTTCCTGCCGTCTTCCCCCGCCCGCGACGGCCTGGCATCCCTGTCGGACTATATCGTTTCCCGGACGCACTGAGGCGGACGGAAATTCGCGGCCGATGGGGAAACCGCCGCGGCCGCGGAAGGTTGACACGCCGCAAAAAGGAAGGGAATATAAGCAGATAAGGAATAGAAAGTTCCCGTCGGGCGCCCGATCGTGGGTATCGGGAAGATGGTGCAATTCCATCGCTGCCCCGCAACTGTAACCGGTGACGAAATCCGCACCAAGGCCACTGGGGGAGACTCCCCGGGAAGGCGCGGAGAGTAGGTTCGTAACCGGAAGCCAGGAGACCGGCCCGACAGGGAGTTTTCCCGGAACACCTTTCGCGGGAGAAGGGTCGGGAAGGCGGGCCGTGTTATCCATCCCCCCAACTTCTCCTCTTCGGAAGGGTTGGGGGGTTTTTTTTGAGGTGTCTGCCGGACAGTGCGGATTATACGGCGACTCCCGGCAGGGCATGCGGGCTGCTCCTCGCCGCTTTACTCCTCTCCCTTTGTGCCAGTCCGCGGTGGGCCCCCGCCTCCTCCCCTGTCGTGATGAAAGACGACCGCGGGGTCTCCGTGCGGCTTGCCGCGGCTCCCCGCCGGGTCGTCTCGCTCGCCCCGAACCTGACCGAGATCGTCTTCCTCCTCGGACAGGAGGAGAAACTCGTCGGGGTGACAAGGTACTGCAACTATCCACCCCGTGCTGCCGCCCTTCCCCGGATCGGCGGGATCGTGGATCCCGATGTCGAGAGGATCGTCGCGGCGGACCCGGACCTTCTCCTGTGCACGACGGACGGCAACCCGAAGGAGAGGGTTAAGATCCTCGAAGAGATGGGAATCCCCTGTTTCGCCGTGGGGCCGCAGAACCTGGATGCGATCTTCGAAACGATCGAGAGGGTCGGCGCGCTTCTCGGCGTACCGGAGAAGGGGCGCAAGGAAGCAGGCGCCCTCCGGGTCCGGGCGGATCGTGTCTCCCGGGTGCAGCGTGCACCTTCCCCCCGTGTGCTCTTCGTCGTTTCCACCTCCCCGATCATCGCGGCGGGTAACGGGACTTTCCTGGACGAACTCGTGCGCACCACCGGAGGGAGAAACGCGGCCGGCGGATTCGCCGGGCGGTATCCCCGACTCTCCGTGGAGGATCTCCTGGTAGTCGGCCCCGACATCATTCTCGTGGCGGCGATGGCGGGGGTGGAAGAGTTTTCCCCCTCCGTGTCCCGGTGGTCGGAGATCCCCGCCTTCCGCAACGGCGACGTCGTAACCCTCGACGGCGACCTGGTCACCCGGCCGGGCCCCCGGATGGTGACCGCGCTGGAGAAGGTGGCCGAAGTGCTCTCCGCCTGGAGAACGCGGCACCCCGACGTCCCGGCAAGGACAAAGGGGGAGACGCGATGAGAGGCAGGACGCTCGTGTTCCCGCTTTTGGCGGCCGCCTTTGTGGGTGCGGCAGCGCTTTCCTTGTCCGTCGGCCCCGTGCAATTGTCTCTCGGGCAGGTATTTTCGGCCATCACCGGAGGGAGCGCCGGCGGGGTTTCGGGGGAAACGGCCGCGCGGGTCGTCCTGACGCTCCGGCTCCCGAGGATCCTTCTCGGGGTACTGGTGGGCGGCGCTCTTTCCTCGTCCGGGGTGGCGTTCCAGGCGCTCCTGCGCAATCCGCTGGCCGACCCCTACATCCTCGGGGTCTCGGGCGGGGCCGCGGTCGGGGCGATGACCGCCAAGTTGCTGCTGCCGGGCGATTCCTTCCTGCCGCTGCCGATTTGCGCCTTCCTGGGGGCCGCGATTGCGGCGTCGGCGGTGTTCCTCCTGGCCCGCCGCCGGAGCGGGATTTCGCGGGAACGGCTGATCCTGATGGGGGTGATCATCGGCGCGTTTCTCAACGCCCTGATCATGATGATGGTTGCGCTTGCCCCCCCCGGGAGGATCCCGGGTGCCGTCTACTGGCTCATGGGGGACTTAAGTCTCGGCACGCTCGGGAGGGTCGGGATGCTTGCCCCCTACGTGGCGGCAGGCGTGGTGCTTCTGTTTCTCCTCTCCCGGGGAATGGATCTGCTGCTCCTGGGCGACGAGGCCGCCTTCCAGAGCGGCCTGTCGGTGGAAAGAGTGAAGACGGCGGTGTACCTTACCGCGTCTCTTCTGGCCGGCACGGTGGTCGCGGTCTCCGGGTTAATCGGGTTCGTCGGACTCATCGTGCCGCACGGGGCGAGGTCGATCGTCGGCTCCGGCCACCGGCGCCTGCTGCCGGCGGCCTTCCTTCTCGGCGGGACGTTCCTCATCGTGGCGGACGTTCTGGCACGCACCGTGGGCCCCTCCGGGGAGCTACCGGTGGGAGCGGTCACCGCCCTCGCCGGGGCGCCGTTCTTTCTCTATCTTCTCCGCCGCAACGGGCGAAAGCCGTGAGGGGCGACCTCCTGACAGCGAAAGCTCTGACCTTCCGGTACGGAGACCGGGATGTGCTGGCCGGAGTCGACCTCCGCGTCGGGGAGGGGGAGGTGTCCGTTCTCCTGGGGCCGAACGGCGCCGGGAAAAGCACGCTTCTCAAGATCTTTTCCGGTCTGCTCCGCCCCCATGTCGGGGAGGTGACCGTTTTGGGGCGTTCCCCTTCCTCGTACGGAAGGAGGGAGATGGCGAAGATCCTGTCGGTCGTGGGGCAGGACCCCCCCCTCGATTTTCCGATGTCGGTGGAGGAATACGTGATGCTCGGGAGGTTTCCCCACCAGGGGTTTTTCGATGCGGGAACGGCGGAGGACCTCCGGGAGGTGGAAAGGGCGCTTGCGATGACCGAGCTTGCCGATCTTGGGGCGCGCGGCTTGCACGAGATCTCCGCGGGAGAGCGGCAAAGGGCCACCGTCGCACGGGCGATTGCCCAGGGCGCCAGGGTCATGCTCCTGGATGAGCCGACCGCCTACCTGGATATCTATCACCGGGTTGCTTTCTATGAAATCATCACGCGCCTGAAAGAGACTTGCGGTGTCAGCGCGCTGATCGCCTCGCACGATCTGTCGTTGTGCGCGGAGTACGGAGAGCGGATCTTCCTGATGTCCGGGGGAAAAGTGAAAGCCAGCGGGACGCCGGAAGAAGTGCTCACGCCGGGAAATGTCCTGGCCGCGTTCGGGGTGGCGGTCTTGTGTGACCGGAACCCGGCCACCGGGGCCGTGAGAGTGACCCCGCAGAGGAAGGCATGAAAGGACTCCGGAGGAGAACCTTGATCCTGGCAGCCGTCCTTGCGACGGTGCTACCGGTGCGCGTCCTGGCGGAGGAGGCGACCCGGCTGGAGCCGATCGAGGTCACCGCTACGAGGGTGGAGCGGAAGGTGTCCGAGCAGGCGTCCGCCGTGAGCGTCGTGACGCGGGAGGAGATCGAGAGGAAGAATCCCCTCGTGGCGGGGGACGTTCTCCAGGGGATTCCCGGGGTGGACGTGCAGAGAAGCGGAAGCGTGGGAAATCTGGAGAACATCAAGATCCGGGGCGGCCTCGGAACGCATACGCTCGTCCTCATCGACGGGTTTGCGGTGAACAGCCCTACCCTGGGGCAGTTCGACATCTCTTCCCTTCCCGTGGACGGTTTCGAGCGCATCGAGGTTGTCCGGGGGGCCCAGAGCGCCCTTTACGGGTCCAACGCGATCGGGGGGGTGGTGAACTTCATCCCGCGGAAGGCGGAGGAAGGAAGGGAATACGGGGCGGGGGCCTCCGGGGGGAGCTACAATACCTTGGCCTGGAACGGATTCGCCCAGGGAGCGGAGGAAAGGGGAAACTTCTTCCTGGGTGCGAACGGCTTCGAGAGCGACGGGATCGTCGAGAACGACGACACGTCCCTTGTCTCCTTACTGGGGTCGGGGGAAGTCGAAACCGGCGGGTGGGGGAGAATCCACGCCCTTTTGCTCTCCACGGACCAGAAGAAAGAGGTCCCCGTCGATTTCGGGACTCCCCGTGACCAGAACCATGAGCTGACGCGGCGCGGGCTCCTTGCCGGCGCGCGCTGGGAAATGTTCGCATCGGAGACGATCACCGTCACCGCCTCCGGGAGCGTTTTCCACGAGTCCTTCCACGAGAAAGACCCGGCTGACCCCGGCGAGGTCTTCCCCTTCGCATTCGACGACACGACCAAGACCCGGAAGATGACTTTCGGCCTCCAGGGGCGGCTTTTATCCGGGCGCCGCTCCACGACGTTCCTGGGCGTCGAGTACGAGGAGGACAGGGGATCGGATACCCTCCAGTCCAACTTCGGCGATACCAGTCAGGTCGCCTCGACCCTGAACCGTTCGGTCTACCTCCAGGAGGAGCTGCGGGTACGGGAGGGGACGGGGGTGAGTCTCGGCGCCCGCCTGGACGGAAACTCCGAAGCCGGAACCGAGTTCAACCCCAAGTTTGCCATCTTTCAGGAGATTCCGGGAACGGGAGCGAGAGTGCGTGCCGCCGTAGGCCGGGGATTCCGCGTTCCCACCCTCCTGGAGAAGTCCGACCCGTTCATCGGCAACGAAAATCTTGCCCCCGAGGTGGCAATCTCCTGGGAGGCGGGGGCGGACGCGGAGTTCCTCGACAGGAGGGGGATGATCTCCGCCACCTGGTTCTACCAGGACTTCCGCGACCTGATCCAGTTCGATGATTCGGTTGCCGGCCCCGTCGGCTTCGGGCAGCTGCAAAACGTCGGAAGGGCGTTCTCGCGGGGCGTGGAGGCAGAGGCCAGGGCCCTCCTGCTGCAAGCGATGTCGCTTCGTCTGGTTTACACCTACTCGGACACGTGGGACGCTGCCAACCGGCGCCGGATCCTTGGGGTGCCGACACATCGCGGAACCCTCTCCGTCCTGCTTCACCCCTCGCGGAGGTGGGAGGGGCAGATCGACTGGCACGTGGAGGGCGATCAGCTCGACTCCCCTCCGAACGGGGAAGACATCCGGCGTCCGGGGTACGCGCGGGTGGACCTTTTCGCCAGGTGCCTTTGGGAGGCTGCGGGGGGCGATTTCCGGGAGGTCAGCCTGGTGGGGAAGGTGCAGAATCTGTTCGACAAGAATTACGAGGAGCGGAAAGGATTCCCGTCCCCGGGGTTCAACGTCCTCCTTGGGGCCGAGGTCAGGATCTGAAGGAGAGGGGGGGCGGGCAGGATTGAATCGCATGACTCGCAGGAAGGAAATTACGGAACGAGGCGATGCGGCGCGGCTCCGCGGGCCGCTTTTCTGGTCGGTGACCGCCCATCTCCTGGCGGTCTTCTCCCTGCTTGTCCTGGGGGCGGGCCGCGCGGCCGGGCCCTTCCCGGATGTTGTGGACGTTTTCCTGGTAGGAGCGACCGGGGAGGACTGGGCAGCACCGAAACGTTTCGTCCCTCGTCCCGCGTCCGGGGGAACACAAGTTCCGGCGTCTCTTCCCCCGACGCCCGGCGCCCTTCCCGACGCTGCGAAGGAGGGCCCCGGCCCCGGTGTGGAAGTTGCGGGAACTCCCGCCGCGCCTGTCGGAGAGACGCACTCCCGGGAGGGGCCCGGTCCGGCAGTCCTCTCTCCGGATTCCGGGGAGAGGTCCCGGGCGGCCGCGGAGGGCGTAAGGGTCGCGGGTATTTCACCGCTTGGCACGGAAACGGGACGATTCGGTGGGGGAACCGGGCCTGTTCCTGGAGACGGGGAAAAAGGGGCTGCTCCCGGCGAGGAGACGGAGGGAGCCAATATCGGTCCTTCCGGACCTGCAACGCCCTTCCCGGGTCCTGGCCTGGCGTTGGGAAATTCCCGGACCGCTGCGGGGACGGCCCTTCTTCGGGAAAGGATCCAGTCCCGGATCGTCTATCCCGAGGAGGCCGTGCGGCGGGGGCAGCAGGGGGAAGTGCTCCTGCGCATCCGCATCGGTGCGGAAGGCGTCCCGAAGGAGATCCGCATCGCCCGAAGCAGCGGGGCAAGGGCTTTAGACGATGCCGCGCGCCGGGGGGTGGTGCGCGCCGCTCCTTTGCCGTCCGCACCCGGCTGGGTGGAGGTCCCGGTCCACTTCCGCCTCCGGTAGGCATGGAAACCTTAAGCTCCCTCCTTTACTCTCCCGGCACGAAAAATATAATCTATAATGGTTCCGTGGCCGACCTGGAAGGGAGGGGAATGGACCGCACCGTCCTGGATAAATGCAGGGAAGAGCTGCAGCGCCTGATGGACGAAGTGCAGGCGGGGGCAGGGAAGACGGTTTCCGACATGACCACGATACCGGAGGAGAACTTCCCGGATCCCACCGACAGAGCCCTCCTGGAATCGAACCGGAACTTCACCCTCCGTCTCCGCGACAGGGAACGCAAGCTCCTTGCAAAGATCAAGGAGGCCATGAAGCGGGTCGACGACGGCACGTTCGGCGTTTGCGAGGGGTGCGGCGGCGAGATTGGCAAGAAGCGGCTGGTCGCGAGGCCGGTTACGACGTTGTGCATCGACTGCAAGACGGTCGCCGAGGAGGAAGAAGGCAAATAAGGGCCTGCAAGCCGCATGTCCCGGGCGACCGATTCGCCCCGATCCCTCAAGTACCTTCCATGCCATCACCGGAGGAAACATGACGGAACTTCGCAAAGACCCCATCGTGGGCCGATGGGTGATCATTTCCACGGAGCGGGGGCGCCGACCCCAGGATTTCCCCCGGGAGAAGGTGGTCCGGCAGGAAGGGTTCTGTCCCCTGTGTCCGGGGAGCGAGCGGATGACCCCCCCCGAGATCATGGTCTACCCGAATCCCCATCCGGGCGGCGACGGGGGATGGACGCTCCGCGTGGTCCCCAACAAGTTCCCGGCGCTTCGGATCGAGGGGGACCTCGGGAAGGCGGGGGAGGGGATCTACGACAAGATGAACGGCATCGGCGCTCACGAAGTCGTGATCGAGACGGAGCGGCACGATCTCGACATATTCGACCTGCCGGAGGAGAGGGTCGCGGACGTGCTCCGGGCGTACCGGGCGCGGACCATCGACCTGATGAAAGACGAGCGCTTCAAATCCGTCCTCATCTTCAAGAACCAAGGGGCGGCCGCCGGCGCTTCCCTGGCGCACAGCCACTCCCAGGTGATCGCACTCCCCATCGTTCCGAAGCGGGTGATGGAAGAGTTGACCGGCTGCCGGGACTACATGCGGTTCCGCGACCGGTGCCTGTTCTGCGACATCATCGTCCAGGAGATGGAACAGAAGGATCGGATCGTCGAGGAGAGCGGAGAGTTCCTCGCCTACTGTCCGTATGCCCCCCGGTTCCCCTTCGAGACGTGGATCGTCCCCAAGCGCCACCAGTGCTCGTACGAGATGATCGAAGAGGACCAGATCCGGTCGCTCGGGGCCATCTTCCGGCGTACGCTCCGCAAACTCAACACGGCCCTGGAGGACCCCCCCTTCAACTTTATCGTCCACAGCGCCCCTTTCCGTTCCGGAGCCACCGACTTCTACCACTGGCACATCGAAATCATGCCCAAGCTCACGAAAGTCGCCGGGTTCGAGTGGGGGTCCGGGTTCTACATCAACCCGACCCCCCCCGAGGAGTCGGCCAGGTTCCTCCGCGAGCTGCCCGGGTAGGGGAGAGACAGGCGCCGCCATGAAGGTCCTCATCGCATCTTCCGAGATCGTCCCGTTCGCCAAGACGGGAGGGTTGGCCGATGTCACCGGTTCCCTGCCGAAGGCGCTGCGGAAGATCGGCGTGGAGACCGACGTCATTCTGCCGCTCTACCGGAAGGTGGACCGGGAGCGGTTTCCCCTTACGCAGTCCGGTCCCCCCGTGCAGGTTCTCCTCGGGCACCGGGAGGAGACCGGCGTCGTCATGGAGACGGAGGCGGGCGACGGGGGCAGGGCGTACCTGGTGCGCAACGACCGGTATTTCGACCGGGAGTTCTATTACGGCACGAAGGACGGCGACTACGTGGACAACTGCGAGCGGTTCGCCTTCTTCTGCAGGTCGATCATGGAGTGGATCGGCCGGTCGGGCCGCCGCTACGACATCATCCACTGCAACGACTGGCAGACGGCCCTCTTGCCCGCCTACATCAGGACGATCTACTCACGGGAGGCGGCGTTTCGGTCCACCGGGACCGTCTTCACCGTCCACAACCTCGGATACCAGGGGCTGTTCTGGAACCACGACCTCCCGATCACGGGGCTCGGCTGGGAACTGTTCACTCCGAAGGGGGTCGAATTTTTCGGCAAGTTGAACGTCCTGAAGGCGGGCCTCGTATTCTCCGACATCCTGACCACGGTGAGCGACACCTACAGCCGGGAAATCCAGACGGCCGAGTACGGCCACGGTCTCGAGGGCGTGCTCTACGAGCGGAGGGCCGACCTTTACGGGATCCTGAACGGTGTCGACTACGAGGACTGGAACCCGGAGACGGACTCCCTGATCGCCGCCCGGTACTCCCGGGAGGACCTGTCGGGAAAGAAGGCCTGCCGCGACGATCTCCTCGCCGAGTTTGGTTGGTCCGGCTCCCTGGACGGGCCCATTATCGGGGTTGTCGGGCGCCTGACCGCCCAGAAGGGATTCGACCTGATCGAGCAGATCGGGGACTGGCTGGCGACGCAGCCCGTGCGGGTCGTCATTCTCGGGACGGGTGAGCGGAAATACGAGGCGGCGATGAACGAGCTGGGACGGCTCCACCCGGACAGGTTTTCCCTCCGGTTCGCCTTCGACAACCGGCTGGCGCACAAGATCGAGGCCGGGGCCGACATCTACCTCATGCCGTCGAGGTACGAGCCGTGCGGCCTGAACCAGATCTACAGCCTCCGGTACGGGACGGTGCCCGTTGTCCGGAACACGGGGGGCTTGGCCGACACCGTGGCCGACGCCGACGACGATCCCGCCCGGGGTACGGGATTCATGTTCAACGGCTACTACCCATCGGAGCTCACGAACGCCTTGGCGAGAGCCCTGACAGCCTACGCGGACAGGCCCCGGTGGGAGACGATCGTGAAACGGGGAATGGCGAAGGATTTCTCCTGGGAGGCCTCCGCCAGGAGATACGTGTCCGCCTACGAGAAGGCGCTTGCGAAAAAGGGCGTTCCGTCCTGACCGGTCCCATGGGCAATCCGTCTGAAAAGAACTTTGCACTCCTTTCCCGGGTGGTCGAGATCTCCAACTCGAACATCCAGGTCGAGAACCGCCTCAAGTACATCTGCGATTTTCTCGCAACGGATACCGGAGCGGAGTGCGTCTGCGTCTACCGGCGCGACACGCGGGGGGAGTACCTCGTGCCGTGGGTGTCCTCCTGCGTGGAGATCGAAGAATGCGCCCTGTTCGACTTCCGGATCCGGCCGGGGGAAGGTGTGGCGGGGAAGGCGGTCCAGAAGCGGGCCCCCGTGTTCTTCCCCGACGTGCAGGCATCCCCCCCCCCCCTGTCGGTGGCCCGGGAGTCCCGGGACTTCCGTTCGATCCTCTCCGTTCCCGTCATGGATGACGTCTACCTCTACGGCGCGATGAACTTCTCCAGCCGGTCCCCGCTCACGTTTTCCGAGGAGGCCGTCCGGGTGCTGTCCGCCGTGGCCACGGAGGTGGGGGGGGCGATCCGGAACAGCAGGCTGTATCACGACGCCCGGAAGCGGGTGTCCGAACTCATCACGCTAAACGAGATCGGGCGGGCGATCACGTCCACATTCCAGGTCCGGGACATTCTCGGGTACGTGGCGAAGACCACCTCCCGGCTTCTGCAGGCCGACGGATGTACCATCCGCCTGGTGGGGGAGAACCGGGGGGCTCTCAAGGTCATGATGGACGAAGGCTACGCATCGCAGGGGTTGAAGCGGGAGATGCGCGCCCAGGGGAAGCTCCTGGCGCACCAGATCTTCCGGGAGAAAAGGCCCCTGCTCATCAACGAGCTCGGGGATTCTCCGATGGTTCCTGCCCTTTCGCAACACGGGGTCACCTCCTTCCTCGGGCTTCCGATCATCTCCAAGGGGAAGGCGATGGGCGTCATCAACTACTACTCCTGCTCGCCGCAGGTCGTCTTCGACATGGAAGTGATGCACCTGATGCAGACCGTGTGCAGCCAGCTCGCCAACGTGATCGAGAACGCGACGATGTTCCGGGAAGCGCAGCAGATGGCCGGGGAGAACCAGGCCCGGGCGCAGCGGTTTGCGACGCTGTACAACGTGGCGCGGGCGCTCATGTCCACCGTGAAGACGGACAGGCTGCTTATGATCATGCTGTACGCGCTCACCTCCTCCACGGGGTTCAACTTCAGCAGGGCGATCCTCTTCCTTCTCTCCGACGACGGTTTATCGCTTACCGCCCAGATGGGGATGGGGCCGAGGGACGTCAAGGAGGCCCGACGGGCCAGGAGGTCCCGCCGCATCCCGCTGGAGGAAGGGGGGACGGAGGCGGGGGCGAAAAGAATCGGGAAGATGCTCTGGGGTGACACGGAGAACCTCTTGGCCCCCATGGACCGCTCCGGATGCCTCGTGGCGCAAGCGGTCCGGGAGAAGCGGACCATACGGGCGGACTCCGGATGCAGTGCGGTCCCGGAGGGGTCCCCGGTGGGGCTTTGCGGAAACCATCCACCCTCCTTCGTAACGGTTCCCCTCGTCATCCAGGGCGAGGCACGGGGGGCCATCTACGTGGACAACAAGTTCCGGGAGCGGGAGATTACGGAAGAGGATATCCAGATCCTGACGATGTTCGCCTCCGAGGCGTCCCTTGCCATGGAGAACGCCTCCCTCTACGAGAGCCGGGAAGAGGCGCTGGGGAAAGTCCGGAAGGCACAGGATCTTCTGGTCCAGAGCGAGAAACTGGCGGCGCTGGGGGAGATGGCCGCACGGATCGCTCATGAGATGAAAAACCCCCTTACCGTAATCGGAGGGTTCGCGGCGCGCCTGGCACGCAAGGAGCAGGACGACCGGGACCATTCGCCGACGACCCGGTATGCCGAAATCATCCTCAAGGAGGTGAAGCGGCTGGAACGGACCATCCAGCAGACGCTCTCCTTCTCCCGGGAGGTGGTGCCCGACTTCCAGCAAGTGGACATCAATGCCGAGATCCAGGACGTTCTGGGAATGTTCCGGGAAGAACTCGCGGAGAGAGGCATCGTAAAGGAGGTTGACCTCTCGAAGGAAGTTCCCGAGATCGCCGGCGACCCGGACCAGCTCCGGCAGGTGATATGGAATCTCCTCTCCAACGCGGTCCAGGCGATGGGGGAGGGGGGAAAGCTCATGCTGGTCACGCGGCCTGCCTCGGAGGACGAGGGGGATGGCGTGGTATTCCTCGTCGGCGATACCGGCGGGGGGATCCCCCACGATGTGGTGCACAACATTTTCAACCCCTTTTTCACCACGAAGGCGAAAGGGACGGGGCTTGGGCTTCCTATCGTCCATTCCATCGTCCAGAACCACGGGGGGGCGATCCAACTGGACAACCGGGAGGGAGTGGGCGTGACGTTTTCGATCTTCCTGCCCAGGGTGCCGAAGGAGAAGGGGGCGGGGATTCGGATCCTGGAGCAGATGAGGAAAGGCGACAAAATTGGAAGCCTCACTACAGGGCATTCGGGATAAGGTGACCGCCGGGGAGAGGGTGTCCGAGGAGGATGCCCTCGCCCTGTTCCGCACCCGGGACATCCATGCGGTGGGGGAGATCGCGGATATCGCAAACCGGCGCCGGAACGGCGACCGCGTGTATTTCATCGTCAACCGGCACATCAACCCCACCAACATCTGCGTCAACCGGTGCAGGTTCTGCGCGTTCAGCAAGAGCAAGGAGGAACCCCTCGCCTATACCATGACGATGGACGAGATCCTGGTTCGGGCGGAGGAGGCGAGATCCCAGAACGCCACGGAGCTGCACATCGTAGGCGGTCTTCATCCGGACCTGCCGTTCGATTTCTACCTTCGGATGCTTAAGACCCTGCGGGAGCGCTTCCCGGAGCTGCACATCCAGGCGTTCACCGCCGTGGAGATCGACCACTTCTCCCGGATCACGGGACTATCCCTGGGGGAAGTCATCCGGCAGCTGAAGGAGGTCGGCCTGGGGAGCCTGCCGGGAGGGGGGGCGGAGATCTTCGCCCCGGAGATACGGAACCTGATCTGTTCCGAGAAGATCTCGGGGGACCGGTGGCTCGAGATCATGGAGGAGGTCCACGGCGCCGGGCTGCGGAGCAACGCCACGATGCTGTACGGCCACGTGGAGACACTCGAATCCCGCGTCGACCACATGCGCCGGCTCCGGGAGCTGCAGGACCGGACCGGCGGGTTCCAGTCGTTCATTCCCCTGGCGTTCCACCCGAAGAACACGGAGATCGCGAAGGGGTACACGACGGGGATTGAGGACCTGCTCTCCCTCGCGGTGGGGAGGATCTTCCTCGACAATTTTCGCCACGTGAAATCGTTCTGGATCATGGTGGGGCCCAAGGTCGCACAGGTCTCCCTCCACTTCGGCGTGAACGACATCGACGGGACGGTGGTGGAGGAGAAGATCACCCACGCCGCCGGAGCCCGGGCGGGACAGGAGATGACGGTGCCCGAGCTGGTCACCATGATCCGCCAGGCGGGAAGGATCCCGGTCGAGCGGGACACGCTGTACAACGTGGTCCGCGAGTGGCCGGAAGGAGCAATGGCGTGACCTCATCCCGTTCCTGGCGGGAAGCGCTCGACGCGGCCGCGGAAGGGCGGGCGACCGTCGAGGACGGTGCGCTTCTCCTCCGGGAAGCCCCGCTGTTCGACCTGGGACGGGCCGCAGACGTTGTCCGGAGGCGCCTGCACCCGGACGGTGTGGTCACCTACATCGTCGACCGGAATATCAATTACACCAACGTCTGTTCCTGCCAGTGCACGTTCTGCGCCTTCTTCCGGGAGAAAGGCGCTCCCGGTGCGTATGTTCTTTCCGACGCGGAACTCTCGCAAAAGATCGAGGAGACCCTCGACGCGGGGGGGACGCAGGTCCTTCTCCAAGGGGGGCTGCACCCCGACTGGGGGCTTGCGGACGCGGTCCGGCTGGCAAAGGCGGTGAAGAGGCACCCCATCCGTCTCCACGGGTTCTCCCCGCCGGAGATCTGGCATTTCGCGGACCGGTCCGGCGTCTCGATCGCCGAGACGATTTCCCGGCTGAAAGAGTCCGGGCTGGACTCCCTCCCGGGAGGCGGGGCGGAAATCCTCGACGACTCGGTACGCGGGCTCATAAGCCCCAGGAAGATCTCCTGGCAGCAGTGGGCGGAGGTGATGCGGGAGGCGCACCGGCAGGGCCTTCCTACCTCGGCCACGATGATGTTCGGAAGCATCGAGGCTCCGGAGCACATCGCTTCCCATCTGATCCGGATCCGGGAACTCCAGGACGAGACGGGAGGCTTCACCTCGTTCATCCCCTGGACCTTCCAGGCCGGGAACACTCTCCTCTCCCGCGACCCCCGCTTCGGGGAGAGCCAGCCTTCCGGGTTCGGCCACGCGGTCGGCTACCTCCGCGTGCTGGCCGTCTCGAGGCTCATCCTCCAGAACGTCCGCACGGTCCAGGTGTCGTGGGTGACGATGGGGGCGAAAGTCGCCCAGCTGGGGCTCTTCTTCGGCGGGAACGACTACGGAAGCACGATGATGGAGGAGAACGTGGTGGCGTCCGCAGGAGTCTCCTTCCGGATGTCCGAGGAGGAGATCGTTGCGACGATCCGGGATGCGGGGTTTCATCCGAGGAGACGGGAGGAACATCGATGCTCGACCTGAAGTTCGTGCGGGAGAACATGGATCTCGTGGAGGGTGCGTTGCGGCGCCGAAGGACCGCGGTCGACCTCTCCGGATTCGAGGAGCTCGACAGGGCGCGGCGGGAGACCCTTGCCTCCGTGGAGAAACTCCGTGCGGAGAGAAACGCGGCATCCGAGGAGATCGGGCGCCTGCGCCGGGAAAATAAGGACGCCTCCGCGCTGATGGAGCGGATGAAGGAGGTCTCGGCGGCGATCCGGGAGGGGGAGGAGGGCCTTCCCGGCATCGAACGCCGAATGGAAGAGGTGCTTCTTTCCCTCCCCAACCTGCCCGACCCGTCGGTTCCCGATGGGGAGGGGGAGGAGGACAACCCGACCGTCCGGACCTGGGGGGATCCCCCGGATTTCTCCTTCCCGGTGCGGGACCACGTCGACATCGGGACGGGGCTGGACATCCTGGATTTCGACCGGGCCGCCAAGATCGCGGGGGCGCGGTTCTGCCTGTTGAAGGGGGCGGGGGCCCTCATGGAGCGGGCGCTCATCAACCTCATGCTGGATGTCCACACCCGTGAGCACGGCTACACGGAGTTTCTTCCTCCGTTCCTGGCGAACACGGCATCCTTCATCGGCACGGGACAGCTTCCCAAGTTCGAGGAGGACCTGTTCCGCGTGGCCGGGACCGACTACTACCTCGTTCCCACTGCCGAGGTGCCGGTGACCAACATCGTGCGGGACGAGATCCTCCCCGCCGATACGCTTCCCAGGAAGATGACGGCCTACACCCCCTGCTTCCGGGCGGAGGCCGGGTCGCACGGCAAGGACGTCCGCGGGATGATCCGCCAGCACCAGTTCAACAAGGTGGAACTGGTGAAGATCTGCCGGCCCGAGGAATCCATCGCCGAGCTCGAGTCCCTGACCGTCGATGCGGAGGAGATCCTCCGGCGCATGTCCCTCCCGTACCGCGTGGTGACCCTGTGCACCGCGGACCTGGGATTCTCGGCTGCCAAGACGTACGACATCGAGGTGTGGCTCCCGTCGCAGGGACGGTACCGGGAGATCTCCTCCTGCAGCAACTTCACCGACTTCCAGGCCCGGCGGGCGAAGATCCGGTTCCGCGACGGCGCAAAGGGGAAGGTCCGGCTCGCCCATACCGTGAACGGATCCGGTCTTGCCGTGGGGCGCACCGTGGTGGCCATCCTCGAGAACTTCCAGCAGGAAAACGGCTCCGTCCTCATCCCCGATGTTCTTCGTCCCTACATGGGGGGGATGGAGCGGATCGGCCCCGCCTGAAACCCAACACGAAGGAGGAACGCCGATGCATCATTTCTGGAAACCGGAGGATATCCTGCCCCGGGAGCTTGCCCCCGGGGTCACCGCGAAGATCGCATCCGGGGAGAAGGTGATGCTTTCCCTGGTCACCCTCGCGCCGAACGCGGTCGTCCCCATGCATGCCCACCCGCACGAGCAGATGGGGATGATGGTGTCGGGAACGTTGGAGGTGACCGTAGCCGGGGAGACGCGCACCCTCTCCGGGAACGCGATCTTCCTTGTCCCCGGGGACGTTTCCCACAAGGCCGTGGCGGGACCGCAAGGGGCGATGACCCTCGAAGCCTTCTCGCCCCCGCGGGAGGAGTTCCGCTAGGCGGATGGTAGGGCGCAGTGAGAGACGCCAGCCCCAGACACCAGCCGTTGATACATCGAGCTTCACTGTTTCCGAAAGGAGGTCGTTGATGACACGAAGTCAACTCACTCTGAAGAGTGTTCGGGTGCGGCCTGTCGTTGTGCCCTTGAAACGGCCGATTGTCTCGAAAGTTGGCCTGTATCAAGACTGGCCGCTGATTCTGATTGATCTCTACACCAACGAAGGTGTTGTGGGTCACAGCTACCTCGAGCCGTATCTCAAGCAGTCGATGCGTTACATCGTTCCCGCGATCGAGGATCTCGCCGAAGCGGCGAAAGGCCAACCGGTGGCACCATTTGATGGTTTTCGCCGAGCGATCGGCTCGCTGCATCTCGTCGGCCGTGAAGGCGTATCACTGATAGCAGTATCCGGTCTCGACATGGCGGCATGGGATGCTCTGGCCAAAGCCGCCGAGATGCCACTCGCCGTTTTCCTCGGCGGCACAGTTGGTCCGGTTCCCGCCTACAACAGCAGCGGACTATGGCTCACGCCGCCGGACAAGCTTGCCGCTGAGGCGGCAGCGCTTGTGGCTGAAGGCGGGTTCACCGGCCTAAAGCTCAAGCTCGGAAGAGAAAGATTGACCGATGATCTCGCGGCAATCGCCGCCGTGCGCGACGGGGCCGGCCCAACAGTGAAGCTCATGTGCGACTTCAACCAGGGCTTGTCGCTGGGAGACGCACTCGTGCGATGCCACGCGCTCGACGACCAGGGGCTCTATTGGTTTGAAGAACCTATCACCTACGACAACATTCCGGGTTACGTGCAGTTGGCGCGGGAGCTCAAGACTCCGGTTCAGCTCGGGGAAAACTTCTACGGCCCGCGCCTGCTGTATCAAGCCGTGCTTGCCGGTGCGGGCGACTACATGATGCCCGACCTCATGCGCATTGGCGGTGTCAGCGGATGGTTGCGTGCGGCGGCAATTACGGGTGCCGCCGGCATCCCGATGTCCACGCATCTCTACCCGGAAATCGCCGCGCATCTCATGCGCGTCACCGATACCGCACACTGGCTTGAGTGGCAAGATTGGGCTGATCCAATCCTGTCCGAGCCGTTTCAACTCAAGGACGGTCACCTCATGGTCCCTGACCGGCCTGGTCAGGGCATTGAGTGGAACGAGAAGTCCGTCGCCAGGTTCGCACAATGATTGGAATACTGTGGCTGCAGAACTCGCGCCCTAACCAGCGCTTGCAGGGGACGCCCGCAAGCGGGCACCCCTGAGGCGAGACGTTCGACCGTCCGACCGATTCGCGCCGTCGGCGTCCCCCCCCTCCCTGCCGGTCCCCGGTTACGGGGAGGCGACGGCCAGTTTTTTCGCCGGCTTCCTCTTCCCTTTCCGGGTTGCCTTTGTCTTCTCCTCTTCGGCGA
>Ga0307378_10003767_pt1 | contig 22001 bp, 21 predicted proteins | sample UN1MG_FD_202238 | JGI IMG/M metagenome (GOLD analysis project Ga0307378, IMG submission 202238) | Soil microbial communities from Risofladan, Vaasa, Finland - UN-1 | ecosystem: Environmental > Terrestrial > Soil > Coastal area > Acid sulfate soil | place: Finland: Risofladan, Vaasa | collected...
TACTCCTGCGATAAACGATGAAGACCAAGAGAGTAAATTAATTTCTCTGGCCTTTAGTCAGGCCCAAAAGGAATTAGAGGATCAAACCGCTTCTTCTCAGGTCATAACACATTTCCTTAGGCTTGGCTCACAACGGGCAAAGATAGAACTTAAGAAGTTAACTCTTGAGAATCAACTTCTTGAAGAGAAAATTATATCAGAGAGAAGAGCCCAAGATCTTCAAGAGACTGTTCAAGAAGTCATCGCCGCTCTTAAGAGTTATACATACACACCTCCGGGGGAAGCCGATGATTCAGTATTCTGATTTGATACTTCTTCTTACATTTGAAGACCGGTTAGACTTTTTGAGAACTGAAAGTTTGCCTTCCGAGATTACTTTTGATCAACTACGACTACTCAACCAGAGTTTTTATAATTCTAGAGCCTGGAAGATAGTTAGAAGAAGTGTTATAGCTAGGGATCTAGGTTTTGATCTAGGTATCCCTGGTCGTGAGATAATAGGAAGGGTCTTAGTCCATCATATGAATCCACTAACTCCTAAAGATTTGTTGTATCATTCAGAGGATGCGCTAGACCCGGACTTTCTTATAACTACTTCCTATCAAACCCATCAAGCGATCCATTTCGGATCGAAACCTTTAGAAATTGTATCAGATCGTAAACTAGGAGACACAACCTTATGGCAGACACTATCTTAGAAGACATTAAAGTTAGTTTAGGTGTTATGCCCGATAATCTGGGATTCAACTTAGAGCTTCTTATATTCCTGAACTCTATAAAAGTGAACCTTGTGCAGTTGGGTGTTACCGAGTTGGGTATTGACATTGATGAAACCACAAGTTGGCCAGCGTTTACTGATGATACTGTTGGTGGTCTTACTAAGCACTATATTTTACTAAAGGCGCGTCAGGCATTCGACCCGACAGCCAGTGAAACAATAGCGAAAACCTTCGACAAGTTCGTAATTGAACTTGAAGGACGTTTAGCACACGAAGTAGAGGAGAATGTCTGATGTCTATTGATAGCATAGAAGAGATAATCGAACATTATGGAGTTAGAGGAATGAAGTGGGGGGTCCGAAAGCGTCCTTCAAGTTCGGAAAGAAAGCCCACTAAAGGACAGCAAAATAGAAACACCATAGGTCTTAAGAAAGGATCCGATACCGGCCGAGCAGCGCCATCCACAAAGACGTATAAGGGTGGAAAAAAAGCCGCTCGCGCGCTATCAGATGCAGAACTGAAAACTCGTCTTAACAGATTAAACATGGAGAAAAATTACCGCGATCTTGTGGCAAAACAAAACCCGCCCGGCGCCATATCTAGGGGGTCTAAAAAGGTTGGGAGTATTTTGGTTAATTCCGGCTCAAAAGCAATGACGACCTTTTTAGGAAATACGGTTTTTCCTGCGATAATTAACTCGGCCGGGACTAGACTACGTCTTCCTGGAACAGGGGCTTAATCTATGGCCGAATACCCATCTAACAGTGCGACCCCCGTATATTATGCAGAATTCAGACAGAAGGTACTTGCGGGCGAACTCCCCATTTGCCGAGAGATCTCCTTAGAGATGAATCGAATAGATCGTCTTATAGAGGATCCCAGATATTACTATGATCCGGCTCCAACGGAGGCCTTTATACGGTTTTGCGAGAACGAACTCACAAAGACCGACGGATCGTCGTTAAATGTCCTGGATTCGTTTAGACTATGGGTAGAGCAATTGTTAGGTTGGTATTATTGGTCTAAAAGAAATGTCTATAACGAGGAAACCAAGGACTTCGAGGAACAGATATATTTGAAACGTTTGGTTAATAAGCAGTATTTAATAGTGGCTCGTGGTGGAGCTAAATCGATGTATGCCGCCTTTATACAGGCATATTTTCTGGTCGTTAGCGGTGAAACAACGCATCAGATTGCAACGGCGCCAACCATGAAGCAGGCAGAAGAGGTCTTAGGCCCAATACGGACGGCTATGATTCGTCGACCCGGCCCACTTCTCAATTTCTTAACGACGGAAATGAAGGGACTTAATTCAAGTCGTTCTAACTATAATACGCAACTTGCTGCTACCAAAAGGGGTATTGAATCATTCATTACTAATTCACTTTTAGAAATTCGTCCTATGACAATTGATAAACTACAAGGGTTAAGACCAAAGATCTCAACATTGGATGAGTGGTTGTCGGGCGATATTCGTGAAGACGTCGTCGGCGCCGTTGAACAGGGGGCTTCTAAGTTAGAAGACTACATTATTGTGGCCGTAAGTTCAGAAGGTACTGTTCGTAATGGCTCTGGAGACGAGGTTAAGCTTGAACTGAAGAAGATTCTTAATGGAGAATACATAGATCCACACACATCCATATTCTACTATAAAATAGACGATGTAAGTGAGGTTGGAGACCCCGCTATGTGGATTAAGGCGCAGCCAAACATTGGTATTACCGTGTCCTATGAGGCATACCATAAGGATGTACTTAGGGCCGAGAACGCACCGTCTACCAGGAATGACATCCTTGCTAAACGGTTCGGATTACCTATGGAAGGTTATACATATTTCTTTACATATGAGGAAACTATTCCACACGAGAACGTGGGATCCTTTGCTGACATGGAGTGCGCCGTAGGCGCGGACCTATCTCAAGGGGATGATTTCTGTTCATTTACCTTTATGTTTCCATTTCATGAGGGACCGTTCGGGGTTTTGTCTATAAATTTTATCTCAGATAGGACTTATAGACTTTTACCTGCAGCTGCTCGATTTAAATACGATCAATTCATAGCAGAAGGTTCCCTTATCGTTATGGAGGGGAGTGTATTAGAGATAGATGAGGTGTATTATGTCTTGGATGAGGAGATAGAGAAAAGAAGATTCGAGGTTATGGCCATGGGATACGATCCCTATAATTCCGAGGTCTTTGTTAAGCTCTGGACTCAAAATTACGGACCCTTTGGGGTTGAGGTAGTTAAACAGGGTGTTAGAACAGAGTCGGTTCCTCTCGGAGAACTTAAGAAACTCTCTGAAGATAGGATGCTTTTGTTCGATCAAGAGATCTTTAGTTATGCGATGGGTAATGCTATGGTTATGCAAGACACAAATGGTAACATAAAACTATTTAAGCGTCGATACGAGCACAAGATAGATCCAGTAAGTGCTGCAATGGATGCTTATGTAGCTATACAAAGGAATCCGGAGATTTTCAAATGAGTTACTTTGGTTTACACCTACAAACACCAATAAATGAATGGGATAGTGAGTTACTTTACGCAGCCGAGGAAGGAAAACCATACAGATTGGCTAAGTTCTTTTGGGTCGAAGCGGGAATAGTTGTAAAACATGTATCACCAGCGACAGTAACCGTTTTTAGACATTACTGGGCTCATCAGCAGCCTTTCCTGGACAGAGCACTCGTCTCGCCTATGGAGGCGGATGCGGCCGCCGACCAGTACATCGCAATGTTTAAGGATTCTGTAAATCAACATGGAAACATTGATTATGTTGAATCTTTAAACGAAACCTATCCATCAAGAGACTTACTTGCGCAACAAAAGGCCGTTGCATTTGACAGAGCGTTCATTCGCCGACTTAAAGTACACTGCCCAGCTACGAGACCGGTGGTGTATAATGCTCCACCAGGAAACATTGACCACGACGAGTATGCAGTTCTGATTGACTTAGCCAGAGATTGCGAGGCGGCCGGAGGAGCATTCGGTTACCATAACTATTGGAGTGTTGTCAATAAACATAGTTACGTAGGTTCTCCTGGACACGCGCGCGACTATCAAATGAGATGGTCGGATACCCTCGACGAGTATCTAGTAGATAGAGGGATTAGAGTTAACTACATCTTGGGCGAAAGCGGTCCTATTGGGGCCGGGCCAGATGGATACTGGCAAAAACCTAATGACGGTTGGAAGATGTATACCGTTTGGGATGGAGATATAGACGGTTATATGAGTGATCTTGTGACTATGGAGGAACTATTTGGGAGTTCTAGGGCAGCAGAAGAGGGTCGTTTAATAGGTGCTACATTGTTTACTAGTGGCAACGGAATTGGTTGGGAGAACTTCTTAGTTGACTTTCCTCTTCTTGGTCGTATAACTGATCATGTAATTAACTATAGTGGACAAACTGGTCCGCTGCCTCCATTACCACCAATAGTAGATGAGTTTGAAGAAGCCGCTTGGAACCTCACTACTGAAATGCAGAGAACTGGTCAAAATGGTATTAGATTGAACGCCCTTGCGGGAATTCAACAAAGGATTAAGCAGGATAATCGCATAGATCGGACGGATTATCAGATCGTAACCTCAGAAGCACAGCTTATCGACTTCACGGTGAACAAGACTGTGCAGGCAGCAGAGTCGTTGAGCGGTACCTTTCCTCGGCGTGTGTATGTTTGGACGCCAGGACAGGAGATATACTATTATGAAAATCCTTGAAGAGAGGAACCCACGCTTGGGTGGCCATTATATGGAGAAAAACAAACCTACTTTGCTTCTTGGGCTATTTTAAATGCCCCGAGAGACTATGATGGTGATGGCGAGCGTGACGATAAACACGAAGGGTTAGATTTTGAGGCCCAAATAGGCGATAGAGTCCGGGCTTGTCAGGATGGATGTGTTCTCTGGGCTAGTAATCAGCGTAGAGACGGCTTGGGTCCTTCTTTATATGGTAATCACATTGTTATAGAACACCATGATGGTATTATAGTCTGGTATGCTCATCTAGATGACATGTTAAGTGCGGTAGGAGATATTGTCTTTAAAGGTGAGCTAATCGGTTTTGCAGGTAATACTGGAGGATCCACTGGACCCCACTTACATTTAACTGTACAACACATCGGTTATGGTATGGAGGGTTTCGTAGTTCCCGATGTTGTAGATCCACGTGATTACTTGTATTAAAAATCAGGAGCAGACTAAACATGTCTAAAAAAGATAAACCGATTATCCTAGCAGTCAGTAGTGACCAACATGCCGGCTCAACTGTGGGCCTCTTTCCATCTTCTATTACTCTAGACGATGGGGATCAGCATCGCCCAAGCCCAGCTCAGAAATGGATGTGGCGCAACTGGCTGTTTTATATTTCAAAAGTTAAATCACTCGCGGCCGATTACGATACTAAATACATTGCGGTTCTTGATGGTGATGTGATAGAAGGAAACCATCATCGAACAGCACAGGTTGTTTCAAGCAACGAAACAACCCAAATGCGCATAGCAGAAGCGGTATTGAATCCGTTATTGCAAGACGCGGACCAAGCATATTTCCTTCGCGGTACGCCCGCGCACGTTGGAGAACAAGCAAGATTAGAGGAAAAAGTAGCCGAGAATTGGACTAATACAGTCAAAGACGGTGAGAATTTTACCCGTTGGCAACTAATGTTGGATGTCAACGGCACCATATTTGATATTGCACACCACGGTTCAATTGGACGTTTACCCTGGACCAAGACAAATTCAGTCGGTAAAATAGCAGTTGGAGCTATTATAGATGCCTATGAAAACTTTAAAAAAATTCCAAACGTTGTAATTAGAGCCCATTTTCATCAGTATATAGACTCTGGTGAGAATTTTAGACGAATTAGAGTTATTGGCATGCCCGCCTGGCAACTTATTACTGGATATGTTAATAAGAATAATCCTGGCGCAGTTGCCGATATAGGAGGTCTTATATTTGTGTGTTGGCCAGATAAAACTTATGATTTAGATGTGGTTCGGTTTTTCCCTAGACCTTCCCCACCGGTAAGGGTTAGATCATCATGAACGACATAACAGAAGATGAAATACGTAAAGCAATAACTGACGCGTTGGTTCTTCCAAACGAAGGCTTTCTACAAGGAGAAACGTCCGTACCAGTAGAAGCTAAAAAACATAATATTAGCAGAACGCGAATGAGAGAAATTCTTAACGATCTTTGTGATCGGGGAATTTTGGTGCGGGCAAAAGTAGCATTTACAGATGGATGGGGAGATACTCGTCGAGTCGCCGGTTATAGATTAGAAGGAGAATGAAATGGAAATGTCACAAGTATGGCCGTGGGTCTTATTGGTTACTGGTATATTTGCTCGTATTCTTGTCCCGTTCTTGATTGAACGGAGAGAGAATCCTAGTTTAACATGGGACATGAAGTATGTGTGGCCCCAGATAATTAGTTTTGTGATTATAGTGCTTATGTTGCCCGTAATAATTCCCGATTTGGAAGGCATATCTAGTTTGGCCTTTCAAGCCGCGTTTCTTGTAGGCTGGGCCGCTGGCGACATAGGTAATGTTGGTAGAAAATTTTTAACTAGAACATAATTATAAGGAGTCTGGGACATGGCCACCCTCAATAAAACATTTCCCTTTGCCACGACTCTTGAGGGATTCACCGGAGTACCCTTTGGCACTTCAATGACCATGTCTTATGATGGTACTTATGGTAATCCTTCGGGTTCGTTAAAATCGCGAAACGTAGGCAGAAACAAAGCAGGAACGTCATACTGGGAGTGGACCGGAACCTGGGAAGATTTAGGTATAACTCCTGGAACCACAATAGACCAGGTAAGAATAAATAACGGGGATAATCAGTGTACAGAATGGAATGTTGGTGACGCCGCCACCATTGGTCCATATTCTATTTATAACTCTGCGGGAGACGTTCTCATAGCTACTTTATGGGCCGGAAGATCTCCCACGGGCGTAGAAGGAAGCTGGACCTCGATAGGTAATCAAGCCTATCAAGCAATTGGCGCCTCGTATCAGGCTAGTAATACTAGCATTAGAATACGTCTGTACAATACTTCCGATCTTGGTAATAACCCAGCTGCGGCACAAACATTTTACGACGATAACATATCCTTAGATATTGATTATGTAGCCGGGTCAGATGACTTAACGGCTGTCGGCATCACCGCTAATCCGGTTGTAGGAACGCCAGCTATTGGTCAAGAACATGTCCTTACAGCGGCTGGCATTACTGCTAATCCGGTTGTAGGAATACCAGTTCTTCTTCTTATATTTATCTTGACATCTGTGGGAATCCTAGCTACTCCGGTACTAGGTACGCCGACTATAACTCATATTCACGTCTTAACGGCGACGGGTATCACAGCTGATCCGGTTGTAGGAACGCCTACCCTGAGTTCTGGATCGGCAAATTCCCCAGTAAGAGAGCAGAACAAAGACCATTGGTTTAGCGGTGATTTACCTGATACTGTGGCATTTGATGAGGCCGTAACCGAAGGGTCGCTTTTGGTTGTGTGTTTTAGCGGGTACTTAAATTCCAGTACAAACGCGATTACTATATCTGACGATAAAGGAAATACCTGGCAAGCTGCAGAAGAGGGGTACTCTAACGGCTCATCGATGGCTGGTATTTGGTATGCGAAAAACGCGGCCGCCGGGGTCACAACTCTTACAATTAATGATACTGAAGATCAGACGTGCTTCTTGCTGGTTGTTTTAATTGAGTATAGTAATGTAAATACAACAGCACCGATTGATCAGAGTAACGAAGCAATCGCGAACAGTGCAAGCTGGGACAGTGGAGACGTAACAACAACACAGGCAGATACTGTATTAATTGGTGTAATGGGCCAGGACTCCGCCACCCGCACATTAACAGAAGATTCTCCCTGGGTTCTAATCTTTAAGGAAGAAGACCAGGGTAGTTATACTCCGATATCGGTGAGTGAGATAATTGCCACGTCTACACTTACAGATGCTTATACTGGTGAAATGGATGGCATCGCTATGTGGTATTCGGCTGTGGTGGCATTCAAGGCGGCCTCAGCAACTGACGACCTTGTCGCCGTCGGTATCACAGCTAATCCAGTTGTAGGCACACCCACTCTTACTCGTATCTCTAATTTAACGGCGACAGCTATTACAGCTGATCCAGTTCTTGGAGTTCCTACAGCAGCAGAAGAGGGCGGGAGTCCTGCTGGTGTTAAAGTAGCCACAACCAGAGTTGCTTGCAAAACGACTACTGGACTCCAAACCATTACCACAACTGATCTTGGTGGTCTGACACCTACCGCCGCTCTGCTGATATGCACGAATGCAACCGCTGACGGAACAGCAGCAGATCACGCTAGAATATCGATAGGTGCTGTTGTTAGTGCAACTGAGCGATGGGCAATTAGTTCTAATGACGATCATGGCGTAGCTACAGCCTTATCGGTTAGGAGAATGACCGAAGACGAAGTTGTAATGATGGTGGCCTCTGGTGGTGGAGGCACTGTTGAATTTGAGGCCGACTTCGATTCTTGGGTAACAAATGGGATGGTTATAGATTGGGGTTCGACTAACCCTTCTAGCGGCTATCTACTGACCGTCATCTTCTTTGCGGGTTCTGACGTGGTTGCCCATGCTGATACTGTGTCACTACCAGCAACAACGGGGGTAAATACGGATGTAACGGCTCCTGGATTTGAGCCAGCTTTTGTGATTTTCGCTAGTACTAGATCAGCCATAAACGACGAGGTGAACACCAACTTTGCCCTCAGTTTTGGAATTGCCGCCAATGATGGCGCTGATACAAACTTTTCTCTCAACCTCTCTGGTGCAAATAGCGCACTGACTAGCGAAAATGCTGTTCTCGCGATCAACGATAGTATTCAAGAAAACCTTTTTCAAGGAAACGTCTATGGCGGTCATTATGTGGATACTTATGACGCAGACGGATTTACTGTTCGGTGTATAAGAAATGGTGGTGGCGATTCGCCGTATCTTGCTATCGGATTCGGTGGTGCGGTAGATGTTTGGCTTGGTGACATTTCGACTCCTATTAGCACAGGGGACGATGTGGAAACTGGCCCAGGATTTACACCGCAAGCCCTTATCGGCGGGTTAAATTATTCTAGTTCCGGTTTCCAAGGTGGAGCGACTCCTTCAAATGACGTTGAATCTATCTATTCAGCAGGGATTGGAATAGCAACGCCAACTGCCGAGTATAGCAACGTCGTTACGTCCGAAGATGCCGCTGACACAATGAATACTCAGTCGTTATCTGATGACGTTTTTGCTAATGTTCAACCGCATATAGGTGGTACGGCTCAGGACATTGTTGGCACAGGGCCAGCGGGAGCAGGATCGTTTGACGCCAGTGGGTTTACATTGAACTATTCGGCAGTTGATGTAGTAGATAATCACCCGTTCTTCGTTCTGGCGATTGAGGCGGAGAGTGATGGTGACAACGATCTTACTGCTGTCAGTATCACAGCTAATCCGGTCTTAGACACGCCCTCAATAGGGCAAAAACACCTCTTAACGGCTACGGGTATCACAGCTAACCCGGTGCTTGGAACGCCGACTATAGGTCGAATTTCCAACCTAAACCCCGTCGATATTACTGCTAATCCGGTCCTCGGAACCCCGACTATAACGCATATTCATGTATTAACTGCTACAGGTATTATTGTTAACCCGACACTTGGTACGCCAGTTTTGGGTGCAGAAGGAGAAGATAGTCTTGAAGCTGTTAGTATTGTTGTTAACCCGGCACTTGGCACTCCCGCGCTCGCGCAAGAGCACGCCCTAGGCGCTGTCGGTATTACAGCCGACCCAGTAGTCGGAACGCCGTCTATAGAACGTATATCCAACTTAACGGCCACAGGTATTACAGCCGACCCAGTAGTCGGAACACCGACTATAGGACGGATACCAAACTTAGATGCTGTCGATATTGTCGCCAGTCCCGTGCTTAGTGTACCAACCGTGAGCCGGGTTTCTAATCTAATCGCGGTTGGTATTACAGCTAATCCGGTGTTAGATACACCGTCTATAGGCCAGACGCACGTCTTAGATGCTGTCGATATTATTAGTACTCCGGTCCTTGGAACACCGGTTTTAGGCTCAGAAGGAGAACATACTCTTGAAGCTGTCGGTATAACATCGGATACAGTAGTCGGAACTCCAGCGATAGGACAGACACATGTGGTGTCATCCGTTGGAATTTCAACAACTCCTGTGACCGAGACCCCAACCATAGCGTTGGTTCATATATTGAATGCGACTAGTATTACAGCCACCCCGGTAGTTGAAGAGTCAGCGATAGGACAGACACACGCGCTATCACCAACTGATATTACAACAACTCCTGTTGTGGGTGCACCGATACTGAGTCCCATTTGTCATCTAGACGCGACCGATATTACAACAACCCCAACGGTTGAAACCCCAACGATAGGACAGACGCATGTATTAGACGCGACGACTATTATCGTTTCGCCTATATTTGGTGTCCCAACGATAGGACAGACGCATGTTCTTAGTGCGGAGGGGATAACAACTACTCCAGAACTCGGGGTAGCTAGTTGGGAATTGGTTGATGGTGAAGTCATTGTAACATTCAGTGCCTTTCCGTCCCCAATGTTGTTTACCGTTCTTCAACCCGAAATTGAATTTAGTAAAGTATACACGGAGGATTAAAACATGCCTTTTATTCACGACACAGCACTAGATGCATTACTTAATGATATAGACAGTAATGCCGAGGAGCTTCATATTTGCACTGCTGAGCCAACAACCTATACTGAAGCCACAGTCACTTATTCCAAAGGACAGAAAACGGCCCTAGTCGTCAATGCTCCCACAGACAGAGCCGGCAATGGTCGAGAGATAGTTATTCCCGCGATCACTGATGGCGCCGTTGACGGAGACGGCACAGTTACCCATTGGGCCATTGTCAAAGCTTCAGCAACATCGCGTCTGTTAGCTGCAGGAACTCTCGCCTCTGGCCAAGCAGTGACGAACGGCAACACGTTCACGTTGACCGAATTCGCCATTGGCGTGCCGGACGCGGTATAGTTTTAAATAAGGAAAACCACCATGCCAACACAACTTGATGAACGGGCGATAGAGGGTGGTACGTATGGAATTTTGGTTGAGTTTTGGGAAAGGACTACTCCGACTGCGGATCCTACGTCCTTTACCCCTAACGCAGGACTAGTGTGGAGTCTTCGCGACAAACACGGTACTCCTGTAAATGGAAAAGAAGATCAACCAATAACTTCTGGCACATCCATTATCATCGTATTAACAGGTAACGATTTAGCATTAAGTGGTGGTCCAACTCGTAGATATGTAACTGTAGAAGGTACATATAATGGTGTTCTTGGCAATAACTTACCATTAGTCGACGAGGTATCGTTTCAAATTGCAAACCTTGTAGGCAAGCCATAAGGAAAGGAGGTTAAATGCCAAGTTTTATGGATAGACTAAAACTCTCTTATAACGTACTTCGTAGTAAGGGACCAGCAGTCGCACCAACCCAAATGGTATTGAGCGCTTCACCTTCTTCGGTTTATAGTGGTCTTACATATAGTACTGAGGCGTCGGTTTTAGCACCGATAAAAACTCGTATTGCTATGGATGCTGCGAACATTCCGATGCGTCATGTATTGGTCGACGAAAGAAAACAGTATCTGGAAGATAGGACAAGCGAACTTAACGATCGTCTTACTATCATGGCCAACATCGATCAAACAGGAATTGCTTTTATCCAAGATGCAGTAATGACGCTTCTTGAAGAAGGTGCTTGCGCTTTGGTTCCAATTGAGATAAGTGGATCACCGGATTCTGCTACTTACGAGATTTTGTCTATGCGGGTGGCCAGAGTTGTGGAATGGATGAACTATTCTTTAAGAATAGAGGTGTATAACGAGTTGACAGGATCAAGAGAGGAAAAGGTTCTACCTAAGTCCTTTATGGCCGTTTGTTATAACCCGTTGTATGCTGTTATGAATGAGCCCAATGGTACTTTAAGACGACTGGTTCAAAAGCTGGCCCTTCTTGATCAAGCGGATGGTCGTCTGTATAGTCCACAGTTGGACCTCATTCTTCAACTACCATTCACTACTAAGACTTCTCGTAGACAGACAGAAGCAGACCGAAGATTAGAAAGCCTGGAGAATCAACTGTATGAAAGTAAGTATGGAATCGGATACATAGATCCTACAGAGAAAGTAACGCAGTTGAATCGTCCAGTTACAAACACATTAGCTGACACAGTTGATGGCCTAGTGTCTAGTTTGCATAGTCAGTTGGGATTGACCCCGTCGATCTTCGCTGGCACAGCCTCACAAGAAGAGATGTTGCTCTATTACAATAGAACAATACTTCCTGTCCTAAACGCATTGACAGGTGCGATGATTGGGGCCTTCTTTAGTAGGACAGCGATTAGACAAGGCAACTCTGTTATGGTTTTCCCAAGTTTGTTCAAAATGGCACCTCTTGAGGCATTTGCAGATGCGGCTGATAAGCTCACTCGTAATGCAATTGTGTCCTCTAATGAGGTTAGAGCGGTGGTTGGAATGCCTCCGCATCCAGATCCGGACGCGAACGCCCTAAGGAATAAAAATCTTAACCAATCCGATCAGGGTCTACCCGGGCAAGAACAAACAGAGAAACCGCCAGACAATGTAGAGAAAAAGGAGTAAATTAATGCCAAATTCATATGACTTTAGTGGTATTGCCACTGCATATGATGTTCTATGTCAAGACGGGCGAATTATTATGCCCGGAGCTTTTAACCACCAAGAGGGAGAAGTTATCCCTATGGTATGGAGACACGGACATGATGACATTCGAAATACTCTTGGACATGCGATTCTAGAAGCTAGTGAATCACCGGCCGGTATGCGGATTAAAGCATTCTTTAATAAAACCGATGAGGGCCAGCGCGCTAAGATTCTTGTTCAAGGTAAAGACATTCGTCATTTGTCCATTTGGGCTCATAAATTGACTGAGAACCCAGCTATGCATGATGGCAAACAAGTTAGACAAGTCAGACTGGGCACTATTAGAGAGGTTAGTCTCGTTTTCGGAGGAAAGAACCCCGGTGCCTATATCGATGACGTCGTAAGACATTCGAACGATCCGCTAGATCCAGACGGAATAGTCGAGGACGGAATTATCATCCACACGATTTATGAGGTCGAGGTTGAAGAACCCCAGCCCGAACCAGAGGTCGAGCCGGAACCCCAGCCCGAACCAGAGGTTGAGCCGGAAGAGACCGAGGATGGAATTCAACACGAAGACGAGACTGTAAGGGATATTTTGAAGACCCTTAACTCGGATCAGCAAAACTTATTCAATATCATCCTGCACGCGGCCGCGTTGGGAGAGAAAACACCCCCCACAAAATCTAGCGGCGAAGAAGGTGCTGGACCCACGGTTAGAGAGGTATTTGAGACCCTTTCTGACGAACAAGCAAATGTATTGTATTATATGGTCGACGGAGTCGACCCAGAACAAAACGTATCACAAGGAGATTCCGACCCTATGCCAAAAGACACCCACAACATTTTCGAGAAAGATGGTAACGAGAAAGACGAGACTGTTCTAATGCACGAACAGGCGTTGAACGTTCTCGCCAACGCCGTTAAAACACGCGCTTCGTCATTGAAGGGCGCTTTTATGGCTGCGGAGGAAACCCTTTCTCACAGTATTACTGATATTGACTTTATGTTCCCCGACGCGAAGAACGTCGAGGCTGGTGGACCACAGTTCTACTCCCGTCCAATGGAATGGGTCGAGAGTGTTCTTAACGCCACTAAGAAAAGACCCTTCTCTCGTATTAAGAGCATGTATGCTGACCTGACTGGTGCGGACGCCCGCGCGAAAGGTTATGTAACTGGTAATGAGAAGGTCGAGGAAGTGATCGCTGTATTGAAGCGAGTTACGACTCCTCAGACCATCTATAAGCTCCAGAAGCTTGACCGGGACGACATCATCGACATCACAGATTTCAACGTTGTGGTGTGGCTGAAAGGCGAAATGCGGATGATGCTTCGAGAGGAGCTTGCTCGCGCTATTCTGATCAGCGACGGACGTGCAGATACTGGCGATGATGCCATCATCTCAACAAATGTTCGGCCGATCTATAATGATGCTGCGGTTTATAACGTTCGCGCCATCTATAATGATGCTAGCAATGAGACAGCTGTTACCGCGATGACCGACGCTGAAGCATTGGCGTTCATCGATTTCATTGCTAATCAACGTCAGTACTACCGTGGCTCCGGTAGCCCCATATTATATACCCAGCCCGAGGTATTGAGCCGCCTGCTTCTGATTCGTGATACCGACACTCATCGTATCCATCGCACTGAGGCGGAACTCGCTTCCGCAATGCGTGTTAGTGCTATCGTTGAGGTACCTCCAATGTCCGGAATGTCCGAGGCGGGTCAGGTCAATCCTGCGGGACTTCCTGCGGGAACTTACACCATCGAAACCGTTGGCGTTATTGTCAATTTGAACGATTACGTCATTGGTATGGATTCTGGTGGACAAACGGCTTTCTTTGATGACTTCGATCTTGACTTCAATAAGTACACTTACCTGTACGAAACTCGGCTGTCTGGCGCTTTGGTAAATCCGAAGTCCGCTATCACAATCGAGAATGTCACGGCGAAGACCGCATAAGATGGCTAAATTCTGGGGTAAAATAGGTATTAATCGCGGTGCTGTAGAAGGCGCTCCAGGCATATTTACACCCACCATTGAGGAGGTTGAAGTATCTGGAGAAATGCGGCTTATAGGCGCGCGATGGTCAAATCATGAACTTGGAGACTCGGTCTCAGCAAAACATGTTCTTAGTATAATTACCCCCGAAGACTCAACAATTGATTTTACAGAGGTCGTTTATATTGTTTGGCAGGGCCGAAACTGGTCCGTACGCACCATACAGTATAAGCGACCTCGCGTAGAACTGACTCTTGGGGGTAAATACAATGGATAACAACACAACACGACTTACATTACACTCTCAGTTGGAGGCAGCGTTTCCGGACCTACCGATATATTATAGTCCTCCCGGAAACTTAGAGCTGTCTTATCCATGTATAGTTTATGAACCCAAGGCAGAGGAACCGACTTGGGCTAGTAACAAACCATATACTATTGGAACCCGATATCAGGTCGCGATTCTAAGTGAGCTTCCTGGTTACGCCAATAAAAGAGCTATATTTGATATAGACTGGATTGTTATCTCTGGAAATCGGTCCTATACTCACGAAGACATCGTTCACGATGTTTTTACTTTATCCATAAATTCAATAACATAGGAGAAAATAAACTATGGCAATCCTAACTTGGGGTGCATCCGCAGATAAGAAATACGAATCTGGTGTTGATCGCGGTGTACTATATATGAAATCCGCCGGGACTTATCCCGCCGGCGTGGCCTGGGAAGGTCTTATCAGTGTTACCGAGAAACCCGGGGGCGCTGAGGTGACCGATCTGTGGGCTAATAATGAGAAGTACGCGGCATTGGTCGCTACAGAGACGTTTGAAGGATCTCTCGAGGCATACACATTCCCCGACGAGTTTCTTGAGGCGATGGGGATGCTTGAGCATACCACCGACCCCGGTGTTATTCTCGGTCAGCAGACTCGCGGTGAGTTCGGCCTTTCTTGGCGAAGTCGCGTGGGAAGTGATGCTGAAGGATCCCAGGCTAACTATAAGCTTCATATTGTGTATGGTTGTCTTGCTAAACCCTCCGAGGTTCAGCACTCAACCGTAAATGATTCACCCGAAGCCGTTACGTTCAGCTGGGATTTCACCACGACTCCGGTCGCGGCCACCGGCTTCTCCTCGCTTTCGAAGATCACTCTTGATGAGTCGGTTCTATCGGCTCCGAACTTGGCAGCGCTGCAGGAGGCATTGTGGGGCGGTACAGGATCTGCTGCGCTTCCTTTGCCAAACGCACTATTCGCCCTCTTAGTTTAATATTTAGTTTAATAAAGCCCTCAAATGAATTCCGCCAAGCGTTAGGAGTTTGAGGGCTAAAAAATTCCCCGAGTAAAAATTCGGAGAAAAAAATCAAAAGGAGATTTGAGACATGTTAAAGAAAGTTGTAGAATTCACTGATTTCAATGGAGAACAGGGGTCCGACACGTTATATTTCAATCTAACAGAGGCGGAAATCATTCGTTTGGACGCTAATTATGTAGGTGGTCTTGCGGGAATAACAAAAGTTCTAGATCCGAAAGAGAATCCCCAGCAGGTTTTGGATCTCTTTGAGGACGTGATTCGTGCGTCATATGGCGAGAAGTCTAAGGACGGACGACACTTTATGAAGGACCCCATCGCCGTTCAAACATTTTTCCATTCAGCGGCGTACAGCGCTCTATTCATGGAGTTAATCCAAGACGCAGATGCCGCCGCGGCGTTTGTTAATGGAATCATGATCTCGACAGCGCCTAAGCCTAAAGAGTAGTTTTGGAGATGAGAGAATGCTTACAATAACTGTTGACGAACAAGAGTTCTTCGATCAAGAGAAGCAGATGTTTTTTACGGTAAAACCCGTTACCGTACGTATGGAGCATTCTCTCATATCTATCTCCAAGTGGGAAGCTCACTGGGAGAAACCGTTTTTACCAACCACGGGGGTTGTACCAGGAATGACGGGCCACGCCGAGGAAATTTATTATATTCAGTGTATGATGTTGACCGGCGCTGCTCCGCATATTCCGGAAACTTTATATGCTTACCATCACGCCGAGATTACTGAGTATATGGATAAAAAACATTCGGCAACAACTATCCACAGATTCGGATCACAAAGATCATCCAGAAATATCATAACATCAGAGCTTATATATTATTGGATGGTAAAATTTGGAATACCACTGGAATGTCATAAATGGCATTTTAATAGGTTATTAATGCTTATTGATGTTTGCAGTGTTAAAGAACTACCTGCCAAAGAGAATAAAATGTCTGCTTTGGACGCCCGAAGGCATATTTCCGACTTAAATAAACAGAGACGAGGGTTATGATACGAATTGACGAACCTGATTTTAAAGACACGCACAAATTTTTCGACAAATTAGACAAGTTCGACCCCCTCTCTATTTTACATAACTTTGGAGAGATGGGCGTCAATCTATTAGCGGCAGCGACTCCATTCGACACCGGAGAAACTGCTAGTAAGTGGTCGTACAAAATAGAAGGAAATCGAGAGCGATACACAATTACATGGATGAATAGTGAACCCGCCGGCTCTGCTCCTCTAGTACTTCTATTACAGTATGGACACAGTACAAAGAATGGATATTGGTTGCCGGGAAGAGATTTTATTAATCCGGCCTTATATCCTATTTATGATATGATAGGTAATATATTGGCTAAGGAGGCCTTACCATGAGCAGCACAGTTGAACGTCGAATTGTTCAAATGGTCTTTGAAGCTAACGAGTTTCGTAAAGGTATCCGTCAATCTATTGATGATTTGGGTGCCCTTAAAAGATCCTTCCAGATGGACGAAGCACAAAGAAGCTTGTCTGAATTAGAAAAAGCTACGCATGTAGACTTTTCTCCGATGAGCAACGCGCTTGATTCCATCAATAATAAGATGAGTATTGTTGGTATCGCCGCGGCGCATATGGTTACGAAAATAACCGATTCTATAGTTGGTGCTGCCTCCAAATTGGCTGACGCATTGATTGTGGCGCCCATTGTGACCGGTTTAGAAGAATACGAAATCCAGCTAAACGCCATTCAAACCATTTTAGCAAACACGGCTAAGCACGGAACCGATTTGGAAGACGTTAGCGGAGCCCTAGATGAACTTAACACATACGCAGATTTAACCATTTATAATTTCACTCAGATGGTCGACAGCATCGGTAAGTTTACAACAGCCGGGGTTGATCTAGAGACCAGCACCCTGGCGATTAAGGGTATTGCGAATATCGCGGCCATTTCAGGATCAAGTGCTCAACAGGCCTCAACGGCAATGTATCAGTTATCTCAGGCTATAGGCACGGGATCGCTTAAACTACAAGACTGGAACAGTGTCGTAAATGCTGGAATGGGTGGCCAAATCTTCCAAGACGCCTTAGCCGACACAGCAAGAACATACGGCGTCAACGTAGATTATATTTTAGAAAAGAATGGAAGTTTCCGAGCCTCCCTGCAAGAGGGCTGGATATCAAAAGAAATCCTATTGGATACCCTGGCTAAGTTCACAGGAGACCTTAGCGATGCGGAATTAGAAGCTCTTGGGTATACTGAGGAACAAATCGCGGCCATACAAGAACAAGCAACGATGGCTGTAGATGCCGCTACCAAAATTAAGACCCTAACCGGTCTAATGGACACCCTAAACGAAGCCCTTCAAAGTGGATGGGCTCAGAGTTGGAAATTCATATTTGGTGACTTCAACGAGGCACAAGAGTTGTGGGGAGAAGTTAGTGAGTTCTTTAGTGGATTTATATCCTCATCTTCCGACGCTAGAAACGAGTTGTTAACCACCTGGAATCGTATGGGTGGTCGAACAGAGGCCATAGAAGCCCTGTTTAATCTTTTAGATGCCGGGGCCAACATATTAGAAGCCTTTATAGAGGCGGTAACCGACATATTTGAACCCCTCAGCGGGTTTGATTTGTATTACTTAACAAGAAGTTTTAACGAGTGGACCTTCGAGATTTTCAACGCTACGGAAGAGTTAGGCCCATTTAAAAGCATTGTTAGTGGTATAGCTGCTATATTTAGTATTCTATTTATGGTTGTGGGGGCCGTATTAAAGCCCTTTGGAGTTCTTACAGGAATCACATCGGGGCTTGGTGGAGGGCTTGTAGACATGCTCGCCGGTGCGGGAGACGCCATTGTGGCCTTCCGAGATATGGCCGAAGAAACCGGGTTCTTTGACACGGTAGTGGCCAATATTATAACACATGTTAAGGAATTCATTGCGTGGGTTAAGGATTTAGTCAAGCAATTCAATGAGTTACAAATTGTTCAGAGGATTATTGCTACTATTCTCTGGGCGTTTGAAGAGATAAAGAAGATTGACCCGGCCAAGGTTTGGGAGGGTTTTCTAAACGTTCTTACGGCCATAGTGGCTCCCTTTTATCTAGCTGCGAAAGGCGCAGAGTGGCTTTACAACGAGATTGTGAAGCTAGATGTCGTTCAGGACATTGTTGAATGGTTCAATGATATTGATCTTAATGAGATCAAACAAGAATTTGTTGAGCTTGGAGATGGGATAAAAGAGTTTATAGATGAAATAAAAGACTCAGACATAGTTAAAGACTTTGCTGAAGCCTTTAGCTCTTTCGATGTAAAAGCTGAGTGGGAAGAGTTTATTACGGCAGCTAAAGAAGGTTTCGGTTGGATCGGAACCGGTAGCGAAAAAGCTAGAGAAGGTATTTCAAACTTACTTCCAGATATGACTCAGATTAAAGAAGCCGCAAAAGAGCTCGGCGCGGCTCTTAAAGAAGCTTTTGCTGGGCTGTGGGACTATATTTTTGGTGAAGAGACCGATATCGACTATGATAGACTGTTTCAATTCATTAACACTGGCCTGGCGGGGGGCTTCATTTTAGCTCTTCGTAAGCTTGCTGATATGTTTAGCTTAGATGCTATATTTGGAGACAGCGATATAGGAGACGCGATTGTAGAAGATTTGGAAGGTGTTCAGAACGCTTTAAATGGTATGGCTCTTGGGCTTAAAGCTGAGGCTCTTAAGAACGTAGCGCTAGCTATTGCTCTTTTGGCGGGTTCTATATTCTTACTAAGTGCAATTCCTAGTGAAAAACTTGCCGTAGCCACCGCAGCTGTAGGTTCTATGGCTTTGGCTTTGGCAGGCTCGACCAGAGTAATGGGTAACCTGGATCTTAAGTCGGCTGCCGCAAATGCACTTCTTATGATTGGTATTGCTATATCTTTGGGGTTGGTTGCGGTAGCAATAAAACCCGTTGCGGAAATCGACCCCATAAAATTAACCACAGCAGTGGGAGCGCTTGGTGGGGCCCTAGTAGGGATGGTGACTTCGGTTATTTTGATAACTAAATTGGCTGGAAACGAAGCCAAAATCTTAACTATAATAGCTACGATGTATGGGTTGAGTAAAGCCCTAAGATCTTTGTCAGGCACCGTAGAAATTATGGGTCAGATGGATGAAGACGTATTGATACAGGGTGGTGCGGCTGTCGGTATTATTCTAACAGCTCTTAGTGGAATGGCAATAGCTATGGGTAAGTGGGGTAGTAAGGATGCCCAAAAACTCGGCTTGAATATGATAGGCCTGGCGGCTGGGATATTCTTATTGTCGTTTTCTATTGAGAAAATAGGCGGAATGGATCTTGTCACTCTGGCGACGGGCCTGGCCGCTGTTGGCGTGATCATGCTTGCCTTTGGCGGCTTCTCTAGGCTTGTTAAACCAAAAGGAATGCTCGAGGCGGCCGCGTCAATTGCTGTTATTGCCGGATCCATGTTTATTATGTATGAAGCAATAAAAAAGATGGCGACCTTAGGTGTTGTGGAATATCTGAAAGGGATGGGGGCTATAGCTATAGCATTACTTATTATTGCGGGCATAACAAAAGTGATGGGTCCTCAAAGTCTTCCCGCGGCGGGAGCAATTGCTATTGTGGCAGGGGCTATGGTTATTCTTGCTTATGCCCTTACAGAGTTGGCTAAAATAAGATGGCAATCCCTAGCTAAGGGGCTTCTTGTCATAGGCGCGTTTTTCGTTATTATAGGCGTTGCAGGTTATCTACTGGCACCCGTGGTTCCTGTATTATTAGCCTTAGGCATTGCCATAGGCCTAATTGGTTTGGCGGCCTTCGGGTTTGGTCTTGGTATATTCTTAGCTGCCGCTGGGCTAGTGGCTCTTGCGGGCAGTGCGAGTGCAATAGCAGTGGCCCTACCGATAGTCGCCGATGCTATAGTAGAAGTTCTACCTCGTTTAGTGACCGCCTTTGCGGAAGCGATTGTTAACTTTGTAACTGTGTTGGCCGAGAAGGGACCCGAGTTATTCGAGGCCTTTTCGACTTTAATTACGAACATGATGGAGTCCATAACAAGCCCTGAGTTCTTACCCAAAATTGTTGGGTTTGTTCTTAACTTCATAGTGGCCATAATAGATGAGTTTGAGAAATCAGGCATCGTCGATAAGGTCATTCAAGCCGGATGGGATATTCTTACATCTCTTATTAAGGGGGTAGAAGACAACATCCAGGAAGTCGTGGACGCGGGCTTAGGTGTAATCGAAGAGTTCATAGCGGGTTTAGAATCCGGTGTGCCGCCTCTTCTGATACAAGCCAAGGACATGCTTATGGCGTTCTTTACGACCATCGAGGAAGAGATCGTCACTAAAGAGAACGTAGAAAGAATGACCAATATGGGTCTCAATATCGCAGGAAACATAGTCGCGGGTGTTCTCGCCGGGATTATAAGCGGTGGTAAGGACATATACAAAAAGCTTGCCGACGTAATAAGTGAGGCTATACACGGTGCCGAAGGACCGGAAGGCTCTGACTCTCAATCTCCATCTAAAAAGACCACCAAGATCGGTAAAGATCTTGTGGATGGTTTTGTTAAAGGTATTCAAGATAATGCTAAGTATGTTGACAGGGCAATAGTCGAGTTCGGACAAACTATAAAACGTAAATTAGAGCCCGTAGTACAACAGATGGCAACAGCGATTGATAAGGAAGCCACCTTCAAGCCGGTTATATCTCCAGTATTAGATTTAGAAAACTTTAGACGGGGAAAGGACCAACTAAGTCATATGGGGATCTTTGGTGCTGCTATCATGGCGAACGTTGAACATACCCAGGGTACTAGAGGATACGCGTCTGTACCAATAGGTGTAGCCGAAACCGTACCATCAACCGGGGTAAACTTTATACAAAATAATTACTCGCCAACGGCACTGGACAGGGAAACCATATATAGACAGACCAGAACGCATTTGGCTAAATTAGAACAAGAGAGGACTTTTGGACTATGATAACAGATCTATATATTACAAATCCTGGTGGTAGTACTCTTAACTTAAATTTAAGAACGTCAAAAGATGATCATGGAATTCTTGTTTTTAATCTTACTGGTTTAGGATCCCCTACAGCCACCGTTACTGGCCTAACCGGTCCCAATTATGATGGTATTAGGGGATATTTTGTAAAGGCGGATGCCCGACATCTTCTCTTAACATTGGCTATACCGGTTAGGGGTTCGTCGTTAGAAGAATTCGCAAAGGACCTGGTTTATGATCATTTTCAAGTAAA
>Ga0307378_10003768_pt1 | contig 22000 bp, 31 predicted proteins | sample UN1MG_FD_202238 | JGI IMG/M metagenome (GOLD analysis project Ga0307378, IMG submission 202238) | Soil microbial communities from Risofladan, Vaasa, Finland - UN-1 | ecosystem: Environmental > Terrestrial > Soil > Coastal area > Acid sulfate soil | place: Finland: Risofladan, Vaasa | collected...
CCTGGCCGCCGATCCTGGTGCCGGTGGCCTGGCCGGCCACGGTCCGCAGCTGGTCGACGCCGATCCTGGTGCCGGTGGCCTGGCCGGCGATCCTGGTGCCGGTGGCCTGGCCGGCCACGGTCCGCAGCTGGTCGACGCCGATCCTGGTGCCGGTGGCCTGGCCGGCGATCCTGGTGCCGGCCGCGGTCCGCGGCTGCTCGGTGCCGATCCTGGTGCCGGTGGCCTGGCCGATCCGGCCGGCCACAGAACGGATCGCGCCGCGGGATGTTTGCCATTAAAAAGGCCGGCGCTTGGCCCGCGGACCGCGTTCCCGGATCCGGCCGGCCATGCTTCCAAAACAAGTCCCGACGGCCAGGATCGCGCGCTTTGCGTGGGCTTGGTGCTGTTTTGGTGCTGTTTGAACGTACAAAAGGCGCCCGCTGGCAGCAGCCTGGCCAGCGATCCGGGTGCCGGTGGCCTGGCCATGGTCCGCAGCCTGGCCAGCGATCCGGGTGCCGGTGGCCTGGCCATGGTCCGCAGCTGCTCGGTGCCGATCCGGCCGGCCGCGGGCAGCGGATCGGCGTCGCCGGCGCGGTGCGCGTACAGTGGACGCGCGCCAGGCGGGGGGGGGGGTTCGGCGCGCAATGCCGTCGGACCTACTAAATGGGTAGTGCCAGAAAATTTTATTAGCCAAAGGGGGCCGTCTGTGCGGCCGCACGGCAGCGTTACACGCATTAAGGCGGGTGATTGGGTTGCCGCATGGTTTAAAAGCAATACAGATCGAATTCGTAGGCCGTAGGGCTGTAAAAAAGAAGGGGCGAATTATGGGAAAATGTAGCGAATGCGGCGACATTATTCCGGTGTTCGACGGCCGCGAAACGCTTTGCGCCAGCTGCAAAAACCCCCTCCCGCCTTCGCTCGGCGGCATCGGATCCGGCCATTATGAGGATGATATGGACGGACCATCAGGAACATGGGGGTTAATTGTGCGGCTGTACGAGGCCGGTACACGCGGCTTCTTATGAAAGATTTGAAGACCTACAGGGAAAGGGGAAAAAATGGACGTTATCTATTCAGAAAAAAAACTGGCTGAAATTATCGGTATATCCCACGCTCTCATGCGCAAGGCGCGCAAGGAGCATCTGGAAACCGGTGACTATGGACTTACCCGGTACGGCAATCGGCAAGTGATGGCCTACACGCAGGAGGCCGGCCACAAAATCCTTGAAAAACTGGCCCATAAAGCGCCGGCGCTGATATTAGGGCGTGATGTACCAACTATCCTCATACTCGCAGACGTGCGGCCGCATGGACCGCCTAAACCGCCCGGAAACATCCTCTATCAACCCGCACCACCGAATCAAAAGCTGCTGAGCGCGCCCTGGCTCTGCCCGGCGGCCGAATTCATCGAGCCGGAGCCTACTGGAAATATAAAAATCCTGCTTGCCAAGCTGGCCCCGGAATGGGTCAAAGAAAACGGGTTCGATTATTATAACCGGATCCTTTGGCCAATCCTGACGGACAAGGAGCGCCAACAAGATAACCTGTTTGAAACCAAAAAATTCCGAATCCGCGTCAATTCAAACATCAATTTCACCTTAAAAATGAGGGTAAAAGCTGAATGGATCCAGCAAGACCTATGGGAATGCACCCAGCGGATGCCAAGATGGAGAGGAACATGGTAGAAAACGGAACAGACGATAAGGCGGGCGGCTACATTAAGGCGTACCGGAAATTCCAGAAAAACCCGATCTGGAACGACCCTGACCCCTTCGATAAGCGGAGTGCTTGGCTGGACATGCTCTATGAGGCGCGCTGGCATCCAACGCCGGCTGTGACCATAATAGGCGGGCATATTGTTGAGGTGCGACGCGGCGAAGTGGCCTATTCATGCAAGACTTGGGGAAGGCGCTGGAAGTGGGATCGCGATAAGGTAAGAAGGTGGTTTAAAACGCTGGAAAAGTTAGGACAAATTAAGTTGCTGCGCAACACTAAAACGACGCACCTAATTATCTGTAACTACGATCTTTACCAAGAATTGTGCGTAGATGATGCGTTGCTGGACGACTATGAAACGACGATGAGCCGCGTACGAAGTGCGTACGAGGTGCGTACAACAGAAGAAAGAGAAGAAAGAAAAGAAGGAGAAGAAGTAAATGGGGCTTCCTCACCTGATATGCTCAAAATGTTCCAAAACTCACATCCGTCCTGCCGGAAAATCGGGGAGATCCCCTTCTACGCTTCCATTGCAGCCTGCAGATCCAGTACGACCATGCCCGACGTGGTTGAATCAATCAAGGTTTTCTCTAGGCACATGGCCGGCGCCGAACTTAAGTATCCGTTGCGGGAATTCGAGAAGTATCTCCGCAAGTCCTATCGGATTCAGGTGGAGCGGGAACTCCGCAAAAAAAAGAAGGCGGCCGCCCAGGTGAAGAATATTGACACGACCAAACCGCCGAACCAGTACAAAGGAGCACGTAAAAAATGAGAAATATTGAAGAGCTGCGCATACCGCCCCATTCGCCAGAAGCCGAGCTAGCCGTCCTGCAAGCGATGTTTATAGATCCCGTCGGATCCATTGGAAAGGCGCAGGGAAAAAAACTGCGGCCGCAAATGTTTTATGACGCCCGCCATAAAATGCTCTGCGATAGCCTGTATGAAATGGCGAAAGACGGCCGCGGGATGGATGCCTTAACGATTACGGAATGGCTGAAAGACCGCAACGAAACAGAACGCATCGGCTATGATGTGCTTGCTTCGATTATGCAGAGCAACAGCCTGGCCGAAAACGTGGGCCCTTATTCTGAGATTGTCATTGAAAAATATCTGCGGCGGAAGGTCATTGAGATTTCAATAAATCTGATGGATGAGGCTTATGCCGGAGAAAAAACCGGTCAGGAGCTTGTGCGGGATATTCCGAGGTTGCTGGCCCCGATCATGTCCACCGGTGGCTGTCAGAAGACTAACAAGGAGATACTGGATGCCTGGTATGACCGAATGGTGGCCATTAAAAAAGGGGAGATAACCAACGGCCTTCCGCTGCCATGGCCGGCGCTCGATGAGTTAATGTGCGGTCTTGAGCCCGGTTTGATTATCGTCGGAGCAGAAAAAAGCGGCGGCAAGACGACCTTCGAGTTGAATTTATGCGATCACCTTGCCAGAAACGGCTGCCCAATCGGCCGGGCCGGTCTGGATATGAGTGTGGAGTCACTGCTTTGCCGCTCGGTGGTCCGCGAGGCCCGCATATCGTTGCCGCGGCTTAAACATGGTCATGCAAAATGGAATCAGATGGCAACGGTCAAGGAGTGCAAGAACCTGATTGCAACATGGCCTTATTACATCATTGAAAACGGCACCGTGTCTGGAATTTGCCAAGAGGCCCGCATGTTGAAAATCAAGCACGACATTCAGCTGCTAACAGTCGATTTCATGCAGCTGGTCGTCACGGACGACGGGCGCATCGACAGCAACATGAATATGCTTATGGGAGTGGTGACGCGGACATTCAAAGCCCTGGCATTTGAGCTTGATATACCTGTAATTTTGTTGAGTCAATTCAGCCGCGCCATAGCCCGGCCGAATGAAAAAAGACGCCGGCCGGTCCTCACGGATCTGCGGGATTCCGGCAACATTGAGCAGAATGCCACGCAGGTTATATTGCTCTCCAAGGCGCTCCCTGAAGATTTCCCCGCGATTGCATGGGATGAAAACGGAGAGGAAACGGAGTGGCTGACGCTCCCGCCGGAGGCTGAAAAGAAATATTACCGGCCGGTCATAGCGGATCTTGCCAAAAACCAAAACGGTGAAACCGGAGAGATTCCCCTGGTGCTGGCTGCTAGCTATTTCAGGCTGGACGAAGCGGGAACGGGCTATAAAACGATGGCGGCAGACCTACTCCGGTACGAGCGGGAAACGATTGATGAAGAGGCCCAGAGCAGCATACCCGGTGAGCGCGTCTGCGACGGGGATGATGATTTCGATGTGGAGTAGAACGATCCACAATGAGCCTGAGCGTTTAAACGGGATTTACGGGATTTACGGGATTTACGGGATTTACGGGATTTACGGGATTTACGGGATTTACGGGATTTACGGAATTTAGACGGAATTTAGACGGAATTTAGACGGAATTTAGACGGAATTTAGACGGAATTTAGACGGAATTTAGACGGAATTTAGACGGAATTTAGACGGAATTTAGACGGAATTTAGACGGAATTTATTAGAAGGAGTTGATTTAACCCGTCCGAGCCGTCCGGGAAAGGATAAATGCAATACTACTGGATAAATAAAGCGATGGAGAACGGCGGCGTTATGACGATTACCCGCCGGCGCCGCAAGGTCAAAGCCACCATGTACTGGAAACATGGGAAAAAAGTCCGCGGCCCGGAGAGCCACACGATCCCGGACGCACTTGCGGCGCTCGACCAGGCGCTCGGTGACGACGCGGCCGATGAAATGATCGAAGGGGGCGGTGTATGAAAATTGGCGATGTGTTTATGATCCAGTTCTGCGCTGAATTCGGAAGTTTCCGGGTTTTGCCGCTGCGGACCTGCGTAGACCTGGCCAAAAATGCAATGGATACTGGGGAACCGCACAACTGGGTCATTGTGGGTTATGCACACGATGAGGGTGATGCCCTGGCAAAAATGAAAGGCATGAGAAAGCCCCAAATCGAGCGCAAACAAGATGAGGGAAGTTAAGATAGGTCAGACGCCGGAGGAACGCTTGAAACAGCTGGAAGCGGCCTATATCGAGCTTTGCCACGATATGGGAATGCTCCGCGCCATCCTGGTTAGGGTACGGGAAGAGAACGCCAAAGAAACGGAAAAAGACAATGCCACCTAAACCGCAAACTCATCCGGTGATCAGAACGCCGCGTGTGGCCGATTTCTGGCGCGCGCCGGATGGATCAATACGGGAAAAAGAGGTTGTCAGAAAGCTATATGAACAGGCGTGCCAGAGCCGCGATGCCGCCATAATGCAAGAACAGCGGGATCCTATCCGCTATGGCTGGGAACCGCCGATCTGGAAGGTCTGCGATGCGCTGCTGGGTCTGCCGCTCTATGATTTGGCTTTTGCAGAAGAGATCGAGGCGCGCTTCGGGTGGGTGTGGGAAGAGTGGAGCGAAGCCATGCGCCTGAAGCTGCTGCATACATCAACCCGGCTCAAGGTACTGCTTATATCCGGCCCGAACCGTTCCGGCAAAACGGAATATGCGGCGAAACGCACCAATCAGATAATGAATGACTTTCCCGGCGAGATTGCCTGGTGCTATGCGCAGAACAATGACAACTCCATTGAAATCATGCAGCCGGCGCTCTATCGGCATTTGCCGGCGGAGATCCGCACCGGCAGCGACATTAAGAGCAAGACCACCTACATTAAATATTCTCAACACAATGGATTTACAGATAACCGCTACGTGCTGCCGAATGCCAGCCTGGTTTCACTGCGGAACTATTCACAGAAAGAGGAAACGCTGGAAGGACCAGCCCTTAAATGGGTATGGGGCGATGAGCTGATACCGCCTAATTTCCAAACGACGCTGGAGGGCCGCATTGGCGACCGCGACGGCTGGATGGTGGACACCTTCACGCCGATCAAAGGATGGAGCGCCACGGTAAATATGTTTATGTCCGCGTCGGAAATAGCCAAGTCATGTATTGCCTATCTGCTGCCGCTGGACACGCTCGGCCCGGATGAGATTCGCGCCTATGGTTTTCATAGCGCAGAGGAACGCGCGGCTTGCTGGGCTGACGATCCGCGCCGTACCCGGCCGGAAGACGTGCATTGCTGGTTAGAGGCGGCCGAATGAAAAACAAAAAAGGAGAAAAAAATGAGAAAAGTAACGCTCGAATCATTAGTTGAGATACTCACGGAAACCGCCCTCAGAGCCCGCGATTTAGAATGCGCGGAAGCGGAACTTCAGAAGAAGATTGGGGCTTTGAAGAAGGTCAATTCGGACATAATGGCTGATGTGCTGGGGAGTGAAGTTGAACTTAAGCAGCAGACGGAAAAAGCTGATGTGCTGGGGAGTGAACTGGCGGATTGCCGCCAGGAAATCAACAGACTCAAGAGTATCTGCCAGGAAATTCCCGACCTTAAGAATCAACTAAGCTGTGCAAAACGCAGGATTGCGGATGCGCCCAGGCTGCCCGCGCTCACGGACAATATCAACAGCGGTCTTGAAAGGGACAACGCGGTCTTAAAAACCCGCGCTGACGAATGGAGAAGGGAATATGCAGAACAGGAGCGTTTAAATAAAAAGCTGCGCCGCGACCTAGAAGCCGAGAAGCTCAACATCAGAGGGCTGAAGGAAACCCTTAAATCGCTGCGCATTAAAAACACTCTGCTAACGAAAAAGATGGTTAAATAGAAAACCATAAAAAAGGAGGGAAATGAAAAACCATAAATATTTTTCATCTGCGCTGCGTGAACTGCTTGCCGAAATCAAAATCACCCAGCGGGAATTTTCCAAGAGAATCGGGGTGGAGCCCGCCATGCTGTCGAAACAGCTGTCCGGCAGACGGACTTCACCTAAAACACTGCTGCAGGCTTGCGATCCCAAAAACCATGAACAGCGCTCTCGCGGGGTTGACTTGGCAGTGGCGGCTCTGAAGGATTATCGCAAGGAGCTGGGATATACGAAACAAGACATTAAGGTAATTCCCATTGACCTTGAAAGGTGTGCGCCGGCGTCACCAATACGGGAGAAAACGGTAGGGAATGTAAAAATTGTGAACACTTGGAAGAGGTGCGCCAACGGCACCAAGGCTATATTGTACCACTCGCCCTCATGGTGCCCCGGCGATACAGGAGAAAACGGCAGGGAATGTAAAAGTTGTGACTTCTTCGATGAGGCGATAGCGTACTTTCGGGATTGTGATAACAAGTTTGTTAAGCTGGACAAAGGGCCGTATGGTATCTGCAGGATAAACCCGCCGGTAGTTGGTCCGGCTCCTTGGCCGGAAATCGGTTGGGGGGATTGGTGCGGTAAATATAAACCACGAAAGGGAAGAGAAAATGAAGAATAATGAAGCCCAGGAAAAAGAGATCATCCAGCCGTTTAAAGGGATATGGCTGGAATCGGAACAGCACGCGGTAGCGCTGGCTATGCTGCAGGAAGATGTTAAGGAACTGCTCTTAACATGGAGCCGTGTTTTACCGCAGCTTGATAAGCTGGCAACGCGGGTTCTAATGGACGACCCTGAACGGGCAGTGCAAATCGAGGTCCGGCGCATGGCGGGCTTTTCATTAACGAATAAAATGGCCCGCGAAATAAATCAAGAGCGCAGGAAGATATTAGCCGTTATGTGCCAAATGCAAGACGCCCTAAACTCTATTAACTTTGATAATGTGACTGCCACTGAAGATTGAAATGATTAGTTTCCAGCAGTGGAAGGAGCAGAGGCTTTGGGAAAGGCCGGAGCGCATGAGCCAGCCGGCCCCGGAGCCTGGCCGTATGTTCGACCAGGCGCCGCGGGTGGTCCGGTGCTATGCGGACCACCGCGGAGTTGTGTTCTTCCAGCCGATGGACAACCCTTTCGGTAGTCCTGCAGCCGTGTATAACATATGGAAGACCAACACGGTCCGGGTGATTAGAGAGCGCCTGTATGGATGGGCAACGAAGACCTTTAGCGGGCAGTTTCCCGGATTCAGCCGGGAGCTGCATGTATTACCCGAAAGCCGGATCCCGACCGTCGGCACCAACTATCAGATGATCGACCCGACGCCTGGCGCGCGGCCGTTCTTCTTCATCTATCTGCGCATTTGCGGTGAAACAGTTTATGTGCTGTCGGATTGGCCGGCACAGGATCCGCCGGGCGCAGCAGACGTTCCTTTCGGTAAGTGGGCCGAGCCCAGCGGCAAGAAGGGCGGCATCAATGACGGCGATTTGGCTGATGCGGCCGATACTATCAAGTGGGGTGTCCAGAAATACGTGCAGGAATTCGCCAGGCTTGAAGGCTGGGACTTTGAAGAGGCCCGAACCTTCCGTGAACAAGAGGCGGAAAATGATGAGGCGGAAGAGAGGGATTATATGTATCCGCATCTTCACAAGGTAGCTTTGATCGAGGCGCGCAATCGCGGATATGACGAGGCCGATGCCGCGCTTCCGGGATCCAATGCCAAACTCAAAATAGAGCAGCGGGGCATAGATAGCCGCGCCGCCTCTTCGCCGCGTATCGAGAACGACCGCACTTCATCCTTGTATGAAATGCTGAAGGACTACGGTTTAGAAATGTGCCTGGCACCCGGCATCGCCATCGACGAGCGCGTGCAAATGACCAACACCCTGTTTGATTACGAAGAGAACGCAGAAGGCGAAATTATTGATCCGCCTAAACTGTATATCTCTGAGAAGGCGAAAAATCTGATATTTGCGCTTGAATACTGGACCGGTGCCGACGGGCCGAAAGGGGCAACCAAAGACCCCATTGATTGCCTGTGCTATGCCGCTTGCAAGATCATTTCCGGCGAGTGGTATGATATAACCGAGGAAGTAACGAAACAGGAGGAAGAATAGTGACTCGTAAACGTATGAACAACCGCTATTGGCGTGACTGGTATTCCAACTGGCATCCGAAACTGATTTTCTTCAAGATTTGGTGCGGAGGAATGAACTGGGAATGGCACATCTTCTTCATGGAACGTGTGGATAGGCGTTGTTATTTCCGCGTTTGTCCAGACGGGTCTTACCGCTTGGATTACTGTGAATATAAACGACGTGAAAAACCCAAGGAGGAAGGATAGATGGTTAAGCGACAAGTCACATACATGATCGGAGTTCGACCAAAAGGAAGCACAACCTATACACCTGTTCCTGATCTAGCGATCACGAAGTGGATAACTGCGTATGCAAATTTCTTTGCCACAAAGGATCGGGCTGAGAAAATTTGCAACCTGCTCAAAGATGACCGGCCACAGCTTGAGTTTGAAATATTCGAGTTCCGTCAGGTTGGGTATACCTGCTCTCCGGGCGGTGGGAGGATTGATTGATGTCTAAAAAACCCGATCACCTACAGCAGTACCCTACTGCGGATGAGCAAGAGCAATCAGATTGTGCTAAACGCACGATGGTTGGGAGGGGGGAACGCAAGGCACCACAATACGGGCGATTCTGGCCGGGAATGAACAGTAGGGACGAAACCGATCCGGTAACGATGAAACCTGTTGGCCGTATGTTGTCCGAAGGATTTGAAATGATGGACGACAACGATGTTGCCGACTAACCCAAGGAGGAATGATGAACTGTTTAAAAAAGAACGGCCATCTTGACGGATCACATTTCACAATATGGGTATGCATCATACTTGCATTATCTGTTGTTCCAATAATTCTGCTGTTTAGAAGCATTGGAGATGTTATCCGAAAAGGGCCGAATCATTTTGCCGACCCGTGGAAAGAAGCACTGGATTGTTTTAAAGATATATACCCAAGGAGGAAGGATGTACGAACACTATTTAAAAACTATAAAACCAAGCGCCATTGCCAGACAAATTCGCCACCGTTTATATAAAACACTAATAGGAGGTTCGACCAAAGCGTTGGAGTTTGGAATAGGATATGGGTATTTTCGCGACTACTGTTTCAATGAAGGAATAGATTATACCGGAGTTGATTTTTCCAAGGGATTAGCAGACTTGGCAGACATAGATACGATCATAACGCCAATACCAGAGGGGATGTCGCTTGTTCCTTATGGATATGATCTTATATTTGCAGAACACTTCATTGAACACATGGATGGACATGACTCCGTGATGAAGTTTCTTATTGGATGCAGGAAAAGATTAAATAATGGAGGAAGGATTATATTGCTCTACCCTAATATGAATAAACACTTTTGGCATGATCCAACTCATCAATATCCCACCAACAAAAAGCGAATTGAAAGGTGTTTAATTGATGCGGGATTTCATGTTATGGAAAGCGATGATTATGCTCATTGCCTTGTTGGTGTTTTTGATACCATTCTGATTAAACTAATTGGATATTTAATGCCCGCAAATTTGAGGGTATCATTACATTTTTGCGTACATTCATACACGAAAGGATTAGCGCAGGAAGCCACCAAGGTAGGAGAAAAATGAATGAGCTACATCTATTTGCAGGAGCAGGAGGAGGGATCTTGGGTGGAATGCTGCTCGGACACACCACCGTTTGCGCTGTTGAAATCGAAGAGTATCCAAGAAAAGTCCTCCTCCAGCGGCAACGTGACGGAATCCTCCCCAAATTCCCCATCTGGGACGATGTCACCACCTTCGACGGAAAACCATGGAGGGGAAAAGTTGATGTCGTGTGCGGAGGATTCCCCTGCCAGGACATTTCAGCCGCTGGCAAAGGTGCTGGCATCGAGGGCAAAAGAAGCGGGCTGTGGTCAGAGTTTGCAAGAATTATCGGTGAAGTACGACCGCGATACGCATTCGTGGAAAACTCACCAATGCTTGTGGGAAGAGGACTTGCCGTGGTCCTCGGTGACCTTGCCGAAATGGGGTATGATGCAAGGTGGTGTATTTTGGGAGCTGACGATATTGGAGCGCCCCATCGTAGAAAAAGAATATGGATCTTGGCCCTCGCCAACCTGCAACATGGTTTCGGGCGGCCCGAACCACAACAGCCCGCAGGTGATAGCCGGCAATCACGGGATCAATCTTCACGGCGCGGTTTTGAAGATATGGCCGACCGCATCTGCGCGGGATTGGAAGGACACGCCGGGCATGAGCCAAACCGGCACCAACCCGGACGGCTCAACGCGGAACAGGACAGATCAACTGGCGCGCGCGGTTTATGCCGATGGTGGCAAAACGACCCCGCAGAAGTTTCCGACCCCGAATGCGCGGGATTGGAAGGGCAAGCCGGGACCGAATGCGAATCAACGCGAATCATCCCTGCCGCCGGTTGTGGGGGAGGATGTAAAGACCGTGGGCAAACTCAACCCAGATTGGGTAGAGTGGCTTATGGGGTGGCCCATCGGGTGGACCGACTTAAAGCCATTGGCAATGGGCAGGTTTCAATCGTGGCTGCAACAGCATGGGAACTATTAGCAGAAAACGACCGGGCTGAGTTGATCGGCGAACAAACTCAAGATTAAAAACCGGCGTGGTCTAAGATTATCGGTGAGGTTATCAGAATTCTTGAGGAAGAACCCAAGGAGGGATAGATGAATAAAATGAGTACAGGCGATGACGCAACACTTGGAAATTACCGCAAGATGGCGGTTGCTGTTTTCGGGGAAGAAAGCAAAGCGGTTAAATTTTTGGACGACAAAATTACTGCAAGCCCAAGCGGTGAGAACGAAGAAGTGATTGCTGATGAGGGGCAGATGGTGAATTTGCTTGTAACGATGGCATTCAGTTAGACCAATAACAAATTAAAGGATCAACCCAAGGAGGAAGGATGAGACTTAAAGCATACTCAGTGACAGAGTGCCATGAAAACCAAGGCTTTATCTGTTGGGCTGAAAATCCGAAGGAGGCAAAAAAGCTCGGTATAGGCTCAGATGAAACCTATGGGGCCGACTACATTGATCTGCGATGCCGCAGAGCACCAGAGGCGGATGAGATGTATTACGGCAAAGCAATCTGCGATTGGTACACCGAAGAAGGTCAGCGGATATATTGGAAGCTCGGATGGTGGCTCGAAGACGGTCGCCAATGTCAGGGGTGCTACGACTGCTGGGAGTACGACAAGGTTCCAGAGTCGAGGCTAAACGATGATGGGTTGTGTTCTGTTTGTGCCAAGGAGCAACCCAAGGAGGAAGGATAGATGTCGCAATTAAAAGTAAGACTGGACAGGAAAACATTAAAGCGATGGGCGAAAAACTGTGGAGCAAAGCCCAAATGGTGGCATGGTTCCGAGTATATCCGTTCCTTATGTATTAACAAATTAAACGAGCACCACAAGGAGGAAGGATGAATAAGGAAATGATATTAAATTGGATATACGTCCACCCGCTCGAAACCGTCATTATCGGTGCGACGCTGGTGTTCATCGCCTGTATGCTGATCGCATTAAGGAAATGAAAAGCTCTAAATGATCGACGAACCGGTATTGATGAAACTAAGCGAAGTGAGGCAGCTGCTTGGCGTGAGCCGTGAGCAGGTTTACGGCATGTCTTCCCGCGATGAAATTACCGCGGTACCGCTTGGCCGGCAGATTTACTATTCACGCGATTCCGTAAAGCTGTGGATGAAGAAAAACGGAGTGGAAAAACAACAAAGGAGATACTGAGATGCAGATAATTATTAGCTTGTCGATATATGCGTGCATGGTGGGCCTGGTCTTCACCGCGCTTTATCTATTGAAGGTGAAACGCAGCCTTGAGCGCCAGCTTTATGAGGCATACAAACACTATTGCAGAATAGAGGATGAGTACGGCGCAATGGAAACGAACGAACTGTTTGAGGTCCTGGCGGTGGGAAGGGACGAGCCCTGGCTGCGGGCCGTGTGCCATATACTTCATAAAAACAGCTTGATCCAGGCTGAAATGGCCGGCAGTCCAGCCTTGGATTCTGAAATAAGCAAGGGTCATGCAATGGCCGCGGTGGCGATTGAAGACTGCAGCGACGAGCTGATACGGCTTACAGAGAAGGCACTTAGGGCTAGAGCCGGTCAGAAAGAGGATTTATCGGAAGCCTGATAATGCCGATCCGCAAAGAAATGAAAGCTCGCTACCCCTCGGATTGGAAGCTCAGAAGTTTCTTTGTCCGGTTCATCCGGGCCGGGGGTGTCTGTGAGGTCTGCGGGGCCGTACATGGGGAGCCGCACCCAGTAACAGGGTCGAAGGTGGTCTTAACGTGCGCCCATTGGTGGATCCACGAACCCGAAGCCTCGGATCTGCTTAATCTCAAGGCCGCGTGTCAACTATGCCACAACAGGCACGATGCGCCCATGCGAGCGGCCGGCCGGAAAAAACGGCGATGCCCGCTATAAAAAGTGTGTTTTGTGCGTTTTGTGTGGGTAGCATGAAGAAATAGTTGTTTTAGTGCTTGACAGATGATTTAACGAGGTCGTTGACGCCGTAGTGCGCAACGGCCTTTTACGTTTCCGGGCCTGTTTGAAGGAGGCGGGAATCCTTACATGCGAGGTTAAGCACATGGATAAAAAAGCAGAAAAAGCAATGAGTGACGCGGCTCATGCGAAAACGGACGACGCGGGTAAAACAGGCGGTTCAGAGCCAACTAGCTTTGATGATTTAATCAAAGATAATGCTGTTGAACCGGGGGTTTCTGAGCAGCCGGAAGCGGAAGAAACTGCAAGCGAAGCGGAAGAATCCACCGAGGAAGAATCCACCGAGGAAGAATCCACCGAGGAAGAATCCACCGAGGAAGAATCCGAAGAAACGCTTACAGATGAGGAACGCGCTCAGCTGAAGAAGACGACGACGGAGCGGATCGAAAAGAAGATCGGGAAGGCCCATGCAAAGCAGAAGCAAGCCGAGGAAAGAGCAAGTGCCGCAGAACAGGAGCGCGAAGAACTGGCGGGCCGTGTGGCCGAGCTGGAAACACGCCTTGAGGCAGTTGATGTTAATGCGGCCGCTGCAGCCAGTGGAGTCAGTGAGCTTTTTCTGATCGAAAACGAGGCGGCGCTTGAAAAGCGCGGCGATGAGCTAACCGCGTATGTCGATGCTCTGGATGGATGGATTGACGAAAATGAACCGGGTGAAATAATGACACTTGAAGACGGTAAAGAGTTCACCTATGCGGAAGTAAAGGCCAAGCGCCGGCACTTCAATCGCATGGTTGAGCGTGAATTGCCCAGGGCGCGGAAGATTTTATCCCAGCGCGCGAAAGCAAACGATACCGCCCGAAAATTGTATCCCGATCTATTTAAGTCCACTACCGCAGCTCACCAGGAAATGCAGACGCTATTGCGGACGGTTCCGGGCCTTCGTGCCCAGCCTGACGCGCGGCTGCTGATTGGCCGGATGATCGAAGGCCGGAAGCTGGAAAAGAAGGCTGCCACCGTCAAAGCTGTTGCAAAACCGAAACCGACTGCACCGAAACCCCCGGACACAGGATCTCCGGCCGCGCGAGCGACCGGCAGAGAGGCGCTGAAACATGACCCCAATAGAGTTAGAGAAACTGGCTCTTGGGATGATTTAGTATAGCGGAAAGTCCTTTTGACGATCCGCTTAAGGCATACAAATAGGAGATTAAAATGCCAGGAATGTTTGAAGCGGACCAAGCCGTACCTGTTAAGGATTACGGTGAAGAGTTGTACGTGGTGGAAAGCCATGAAGTACCTAAACTGCGCCTTATGGCCGCAGGCGATCCCATGACTCAAATGCTGCAGGATTGGGAAGCAGAAACCCGCGGCCGCATTGCCTTTACCGGTGTTGCGGACGGTGCGGACGTGACTGAATACAACAAGCAGGCTCAGTTGCCGTTGGTTGCCTATGGCACCCACCAGCGCGAATCCTGGAAGGTAACGAAGGTTGCGGGTAAAACCCCGACGGCCGGCGTGAAGAACCAGGTCAAGCACCAGCGCAAGGAGGCGCTTAAGCGCTTGCGTGAAGCGATGGAGCGCTCAATCGGCGGAACCCAGGAAATGCAACGCGGTACTGCCGCGGTGGGTTACAACCATCGTGGAGCGTTTGCGTGGATCAATGATGCCCTGCAATCCGTCCAGACGGTTGATGACAGTCTGAAGACCGCGGCGGGTTGTATCCATACCGGAACCCTGGCGGCTCTCACCGCCGCGGTTTTCGAGGGTATGGTCCAGGCGGCCGCAACCCAGGTTGGCGCCGCGGTGAATCTGAAAGGATTTGCCGGCCCAGCACTGAAATCCCACATGAGCGATTGGACTCAGAAGCTCACTGTAACCAGCACCGAAAATGCGTTGCAGAGTTTCAATATCGCTGCTTCCGAAAAGCGCCTCTTGAAGATGGTCAACACCTTCGAGTTTGACGCTGGAACGGTTGAAGTCATGCCGGACTATAATCTGGCGTGTGATCCCACTACAGGCGCAGACACGGTTTACACTCCGTTATCCGGCCTGTTCTTGGAAATGAGCCGGTGGACCAAGCGCTACATGCAGCAAGTAACCGAGTTCGAGCTGCCGGATCTAGGCGGCGGCCCGCGAGGCTATGCCGACGTGATGTGGATGCTAAAGTGCGGTCTGCCAGCCGGGCAGTTAGTGGCTTATATCAGCGCCGCAGCGTAAACCTTTCGGTTGATGGGTCGGCCGAGTGGCCGGCCCTGACCGATTTTAAAAAACCTAAATAGGAGAGTAAAATGCACAAAAAACTGATAATCGGAATGCTGGCGGTGCTGGCATTGGTGGTTTGCACGGTAGATGCGGCCACAACGGTGAACCCGCAACGGCTCGGAATTGAAGAAATGGCGTCCCACATGGGGGCGAATTTCCTGGTTGAAATCTCGTATGCGGACTTTACGCAAACGGCAACCAACAACACCGAGGAATTTACTTGGGACATTGCAGCCGGGCAGGGCTTCACGCTGCTGTACGCCGAGGTGGTGCAGGAATTCGTCGGATCAACAACCAACGGTACCGATAACATGGCGGTGATTGTTGGCGATGATGCGGATACCGACCAATTCCTTGTGTCTATGAAAATGGCGACCGAAGAAACGGAGGTGGTCGGTAAATTCGGCACAGGCACGGCAGACGGCGTGTTTTATGAAGCCGCGGATACCATTGACTTCCTTTTCACGCCAAATCTCGACCGCGCACCAGCCGCATTTTCCGCAGGGAAAGTACGCTTTTGGTGTTTTGTCGTTGAGTAGTTGACGGTTGCACACAATAGAACAAGGGGCAACGGTGCCCCTTGTTTTCCCGTACCCACCATGAATGTAAAACCCTATACCCTCCAGCAGTTGCGCGCCGCTGAAAAGCGGAACATAGAAGCGGCCAAGCTGCGCGGCACCAGCGCGAAAATAGGCAAAACCGGCCGCATGACGCAGCAGATTGACGAAGTGGCCTGGTTTAATGCCGTAAATCAAAACGGCGGCGTGGATGCAAGCGGCAAAACCATCATGGATTGCCCTGAGTATCGCCGTGACATGGCGAAGCGCCACCCATTTACTGTTGTGGCCGCAGAAGACGCCGGTTCCACCGTCGGACCTTATCTCGGCCAGGCCGCAGAAAATTTCAAAGCCATTTTCGGAGAGAAGAGCCATTTGGACGGCAAAGTAACTATTCATGCACCAAAGGAGTAAACTATGTCTTATCCCACTGTTCAGTTTGACAAGGTATATAAAGAGGTGCTACGCGCCACCGGCCGGCCGGAAACCCTTATTGCCTTACTAACCGCCGCCCAGCAGGAGAACATCGCGGAACTCATTAACGAGCAGCTGGCGGAATTCTTCGAGGAAGGCTTTTGGCCCGGCACCTATGAAACCGAGCAGCGCACCATTGACGCGACCGATAAATACATTCTCAAAGCGGCATCCGGGGAAACGGTCATTGGACGAATTGAGCCGGAAGAGTGCTTTTTCGCGGATGAACCCCAGCCGGGCAGCCTTAAGGATGTTTTGGGCCTTGTGGAAGACCGCGGCGACCGGATCGTGTGCTTTGATGAAGATTGCCCCGCGCAGCCGTGGATTCGCTTTCAGATCCCGCCGCCCCAGTTTACCCGCTCGGTTTATTCGGACGCCACCACCTATGCCCTTGCGCAGTTGACCTATGACGAAACAACGGGCGAATGCTACAAGTCGCTGCAGGCAGCGAACCTTGATCATGCTGTTACTGAAACGGCGTGGTGGGAGAAGGTAAACTTTCCGGCGTTGGCTGAAACCTACATAAAATGGTCCGCCAGCAGTGAATGGATGAGCATAGACGACGGAAAATATCAGCAGATGGAACGCGCGAACCGCGTGCTAGATCGCCTGGTTGACAAGCATTTGCCGCGTCTGCAGGTAGGCAGGTAACTGAAGCATTATTGGAGCGTACTATGGAAATTGAAACGATCAAAGGCGATGGCGGCCAGCGCAAAATGCCGGCCCCGACACTGGCAGAACTTAAAGAAGAGGTGGCCGCTTTGGCCGATGCCCAGGAAAAAGGATCCTTTTACAGCGAGGCGGCCAATGTCCGCTTCTGTATGTGGGAAGGCCAGAGCGACGACGGCCTGATGCACGGCGACCACTATACGGGAGAGGTAGAACCCTTTGACGGTGCCATTGATTCCCGCGTCCGCGATGTTGACCTGGTTATAAACGACGAAGCAAAGTTGATGGTCGTTGCCGCCATGAAAGCCCGGCTGACCATTACGGATCCGACCGGCGAAAATGCCGCCGGAGCCGCAAAGATGCAAAGCGCGCTTGAATATTACCTGAAGCGTAAAATCGGCTGGCAGTGGTTTATAGAACTGAGCCGCTTAGCAAACTTCATGCTGGGCGACAGTCCCGGTATCGGATTTCTGGCGGCTAACTGGGTTACTGAGGAAGCCGTCGGCTATGAAGAGCTGACTATGGAAGAGATCCGCCAAATGTTCATTATGGCAAGTCTGCGGCCGGACGAAGGCGAAGCACCGATTGAGGATGAACAGGTGTTGCGCGCCAGAGTGGAAGAGATCGGGGCCATGTTCACAGAAGCCGTTATGAATCCCGAAACCCCGCCGGATGTGCTGGAGGCCATGATTGCCACGATGTTCCCGGAACTCAAGCCAGGCCGCTTGAATAAAATGGCTAAAAGCCTCTTGAAACAGGCGCGCGCCGGTTTGGCTAATCCGATTGTGGACTTCCCGAAGAAATATATCCGCCGCGACGAGCCGATTGTTCGCGCCGGCCGGCTGGGAGAGGATTATTTCCTGCCGTCTGATGTGCGTGATTTTAAGGAAACTCCCTATTATTTCATGGTCTATAATCTCACCCGAACCGGCGTTGAGGCCAAGGCCATTGAAGAGGATTGGACGGATGCCTTTAAAACGGCCGTGCTGGGCATTGAGGGCAGCGACGGGCTGAAGGGCAACTTTGTCTTCCGGCGCTACGGCAAGGACAACCAGGGCCGAATGCGGACCGTTGACGATGATACGGTGGCACACCGGTATCAGGTTATTACCGCCGTTTTCAAATCCATAAACGACGACGGCGCGCCGGGAATCTATTATCTGACCTTCCACCCGGAGGTTCCAGATGCCGCGAGCGATATTCACCTGGTAAACTATAAGCATGGAAACTACCCCGCGGTGGCCTTTGCGCGGGAATATATATCCAATGCGCTCCTGCAAAGCCGGGGCGTGGCGGATGTATGGGGTGCCCAGCAGAATCAGCGCAAGAAACTGCATGATGCCGGCAGTAATAACGCGCTGCTCGCCGGCGTTCCGCCGGTATTGAGCAAGAACCGCCGCGGTGCAAGCCGGGCCTGGCTCAAGCCGTTTAAAGAGGTGGCCCTGCGCCGCGACGGGGATCTCAAGTATATGGATCCGCCGAAGTATCCGACACAGATCCGGGACCAGCTCGAAAGCCTGGCCGTGGACCGGGACACATATTTCGGCCGGCGCAACGAGAAAATTCCAAAGGAAGCCGCCGATTTGTATGAACAATATACGGTACTCGGATTTATGGGCGGTATTCGTGAAGTGCTGGTCCAGCTCATGCAGCTGATCCAGCAGTTTTCCGATCCCGACACACTAAGTCGGATCTCAGCGCAGAGCGGCGACCTCATCCGCAGCCGTGAGGAAATCATGGGGCAGTTTGATCTTGATTTGAAATTCAATCCGCGGTGGATGGATACTGAATATTTGGCTGCTTACGGGGAGATTATAAACGGTTTGGTTGTCACCCTGGACCGCGACAAGACGATTAACACCAGCCCGATTGCCCAGCAGATCCTTTACGCCCTGGATCCCGACTTGGCGCCGTCTGCCATCCGCGATGAGGGCACGGCCCAAACGGAAGAAGTCCGCGACGAGCAGGACATATTCGTGCGGATCGCCGCCGGCATTGAGCCGGAAATGGACGAGGATCCGAATGCCAAGAATTATGCGCTTCGGCTGCAATGGCTTGAGAATCAGCTACAAGTCAGCCCGGCCTGGCAGCAGTGGCCGGAGATCAACCAGGAGATTCTGCAATCGCACGTAGCCAACTATCAGCAGATGGTGGCCCAGCAGGAAAATGCGCGGACCGGCCGCAGCGGGGTTGAGAGTGTAACCGGCATGGTATAGGAGGGAAAGCTGTGAAGAAAATTACAATAGGAATGCTTTTGCTGGCCGGCTGCATGTCGGCCGCGGCCGAGCTTGAAATGTTCACTGAAACCGGCCCCGGATCCGTCGGCATCATGCGCACGAAGATAAACGCGGGTTTTGCGCAGGTTAATTCAAACAACACAACGCTGCTTGTGAGCGATTATGCCTGGATCAGCAACCTGGTCGATCATACCGTTTGGCGCTACTCCACCCCCGGCGATACCAACTCGGCGGTGGAAATTTATGTTAAGCCTAATCTGGATCTCGGTCCCGAAGGCGCACTGGCCGTGAAACGGGTAATTTCGCCGGATCACTCGGATGATGTACGGGAGTTTATGGTGCTGGTTGCCGAGGGCGGTGCCAACATAGAACTGTATGGTCGATCGGCAACAAATTCCCCCGCTTGGACTGACGGCGCGGCAATAGTAGACGCCAGCACGTTCATGGTCCGCGACGATGGAGGCTGGGCGAATAAAACCGTGAATTTTCCAAAAGGAAACTCTGATACCGATTCCGCTGTAAACCGGCTGGTGATAAACTCAAATGGTGTTTCGGTCGGATCGTCGAGCGTGGTGGAGTACCCTTTCCAGGTTAAAAACACGACGTGGGACAATCCTATTGCCCTGTTGGTAGACACCAACGGCAACGTATGGGTTGCCAACACCAGTAATCATACCATCTATGCCTACTCGACCCCAGGCGATACCAACTCCGCACTGGAAGTTTATTTGACCCCTACCCTTGATCTGGGTGCGGAGGGATTTTTACAAGCGCGCAACATTGTTGCAGCTGACCACGACGACGCAACGCGCGAATATCTTGAGCTGGCCGCCGAGGGCGGGGCGCAAGCGCGGTTATATGGTCGTTCCGGCACCACTCCGACTTCGACTGATGGTTTGATGGTGCTGGATGCCAGCGGCCTTCTTATCCGTGAAGACGGCGGCTGGCTGAACTTTGAAGACGACTACCCGAAGGGCGCTGCTGCTTCTGATACTGTGACCGTGAGGGTGAAGATAGATGAAACCGGCGCATCGTTTGGTAATACAAATACAGTAACCTACCCCTTTCAGATATATGATGATGCTTGGTCCGATCCCTTTGCCCTATTTGTAGACACTAACGGAAATTCCACCGTGGGAGGGGCGCTATCCGCGCCAAGCGCCACCTATTCATCTGGAAACAGCGTGCTTAACGCGACCGCATTGGACACCCGTTTCCAGAATGCCTCATCCGGTATATCCATGACACTTCGTACCCGCAAAGACTATCAAAACCCAGGATTCAAGCGGATCGAAGCAGATGAATCTGTAAGCTGGATGGCTTCCTTATGCCATGATGAAACTCTCACCGTGGCCGGTTACTCGGACACAGATGCCAACGGCCTCTATAGCTGGTATGCGGACACCGCGCCCAACGGAAGATACTACCGCCGAACCGCCGGGGGCAAAACGTTTCAGATTTCCGGCGACTATTCTGCCAACGACGCCTGTTATCTTGAACGTGTTTTACCAACCCAAGCAAATCTATCTAGTTCCGGCGTTGACACCTACCCTTATGAGGGAACCTACTTTCCGCCCCGTACCGGCTGGTCCGCCGGCGTGACTGTCACTTATACCGGCAATTTCGATATAAATGCCCGCTGGTACTTCCGCACCCTTAAATCAACCACTGCGCCCACAGACGACGGCTGGGAAGAGTTTAACGAAGCGGATTTCCTATTAGGGCTGCCCAGCGCCCAGGCGATTGATTATACCCGCTGGAAGTGCGTTCCGTCTGCTGAATCTGGACTGTCCCAGGACGACGACCTCACCATGTTTTCAGGATACCGGCGCGCCACTTCTCTATGGGAAAAATACGGAATGCGCTGGCAATCCTCTTATTACAATTACGTGAAGATGATCCCCGTTGAGGCTCAATCGGAAGGAAATTAAACTATGAAAAAACTGATTATACTTTGTCTGATCCTGGCCGGCACCGGCGCCTTTGCGAGTGTGCGCTCTGATTATGAAACAGCCTTACAGGCATACATGCTCAATGAATCACCGGCGAACCTGACGGTTTTGCAAAGTGCGACATCGGCTTATATTTCCCTGGGGACCGCCAGGCTGATCAATCCGGCGGTATCTGCCATGGATCGTCTTATCGCCTTTAACGGCGTGCTGGATGTGATAGATGAGCCCTGGGTCAGCACGGCGGATCTTCCGGCGCTGGAAGGCCAGTTCTATACGAATGTCGTGCTGATGGCCATAGATTACCCGGAACCGGAGCTGCCGGGTGCGGATGCCAATATCAATGCGGCCGCGATTTATGCGCATATCCACTTGAATGCTGCTTCTTATCCAGAGGCACACACCTATTTTGTGACGGATCGAAACACGCGGCTTATTCAAATGGTTGTTAATGACAGTCTTCCCGCTAAGGAGCGGCTGATAGCGTTCCATGCGTGCGTCGTCTATCAGGATGATGGCGCCTTTACCCCGCTACAGTTATTCCGGGCAGCTGCTAACTTCACCATGGAAGATCACCCGTTTTATGATCGAGGAAACCGAATTGCTAATATGCCTGATGGCACCACACAAATATTTACGTGGCTTAAGCAAAATCAGGACTTGGATCCGGTAAAATATGAAGCCTGTAAAGCATACCATCTGGCGCGATTAGAAAACGACCGTTCACTGGATTACCTGGTGTACTTCAGCGAAATGGAATTTATCGCCGGCAGCCCGGCCTGGATTTATCAGAACCAGGTTGCGGCGGCTTTGGGTGCCAATGACCTGCCGGCCGCCAAGGCCGCCTTTGGCGCATTCTACGCCGCGGAACCGAAGGACCACCGGCAAATCGCAAGACTCATCAGACAAGCCTTTTCACAGG
>Ga0307378_10003772_pt1 | contig 21987 bp, 35 predicted proteins | sample UN1MG_FD_202238 | JGI IMG/M metagenome (GOLD analysis project Ga0307378, IMG submission 202238) | Soil microbial communities from Risofladan, Vaasa, Finland - UN-1 | ecosystem: Environmental > Terrestrial > Soil > Coastal area > Acid sulfate soil | place: Finland: Risofladan, Vaasa | collected...
TAATTACCATCAGATCTGAAAGTTGCTACTTCAAAATCAATACCTTTTTTTCTTACAATAATAACTCCAAAGGATTTACCAACTGCTTTTGTGTTTTTGAATAAGGCTTCAACTTCATCAGGAATTGCGGAAGTAGCAATATCGTAGTCATGAGGTTCTATATTAAGTAACATATCTCGAACACATCCGCCAGCTAAAACAGCTTCATGTCCATTTGCTTGTAGAGTGTTAATAATTTCTAACATTGCTTTTTTCATTGATTTCCCCCTTTATTTTATTAGTTAAAAATTTTTAATTATCAAGTGAAAACTATTTGGTATTTCTTTTTTAAAATTTGTTATAGAATATTTTTTGCTATATTTATCAACTATATAATCTTTATATAAATCTATAATAAAATCTGTTTCACCTATAACCATTAAACATTTTGATTTACTTTTTTTAAAAAGCTCTGATAAAATAATATGTGCTTTTTTATCAAAACCTACTGAATTATACTCTGAAAATGTATTATGATATGGTGGATCTAAAAAGTAAAAATAATCTTCATTATCAAATTCATTAAAAATAAGTGAAAAATCTTTATTTAATATTTTAGTATTTTTTAATATAGATAAATAATCATCGTTTAATAATTCTTCAAAAGTAAATCTTTTATAATTACCAAATGGAACATTAAATTTTCCAGATTTATTGTATCTAACTAAACCTCTAAAACAAGTTTTTCTTAAATAAAAGAATCTTGTTGCAATATCTATTTCATCTTTTACTTCAAAACCATTTCTAACATAATAGTAAAAATTTTCTTCATTTTTATAATCTTTAAGTCTATTATATATTTCTTCTCTTTTTCCATTTTTCATTAAATTTAAAAATAAAGTTAATTCATTATTTAAATCATTTATTATATTATTATTGAAATTTAAGTAAAAATAAATAGCACCTCCACCAAAAAAAGGTTCTATATATATTGAAAATTTTTCTGGAAAATATTTTTCTATATTATTAATTTCTTTATTTTTGCCTCCAGGCCATTTATATATCGGTTTCAATTACTTCCCTCACAAATATTTTATTTATATAATTTTAGTATTCTATTTAAAGAATTTGTATCTTTAAAATCATACCATTCATTCAACCATTTTATATCATTTTTATTAAAATAACTGATTTCTTCTTTAGAGATAAATAATTCATCTTTTTTATTTTTGTATAATTCATTTATACAATTCCATGAAAATGCTTCTGCTTGTTGTTCAAAAACTAACTCTTCAAATAAATTATTTTTTGGTATATTTCCAAAAATATATTGAAAAAAATGTGCTAATTCATGAAATATTGTTATTAAAACCATTTCTTTATTTATTTTGAAATTATTTATAATAGAACATAATCCTATTTGTTTACTATAGTGAGAATAATAAGCATCACAATCTAGATAATCAATTACTACATTAATTTTAGCTATTTTATAAATAAAATTATCAATATCATCACAACTTTCAAAATAAATATTTTTTTTATTTTTGAAGAATTTTAAAATTCCTTTTATTTTATCTTCATAAAAAGAAGTGATTTTAACATTACTAATATTTTTTTTTAAAATTTTAAAAATCATAATAATTTCCTCTTTTTTTCATTATAACACACTGTTTAATTTTTGTCAATGTGTTAAAACAAAAAAAAAGCCCTCCGAAGAGGGTTTTAGGGAGTACTATAATTTGTTAATTCATTATATAATTTTTTTAAATTTTTGTCAATCTTTCTCTTTTATATCTAACATTGCACCAAAACCAATAGGTTGTGATTCTTTCTTTACTTCTCCAGTTAAGAAAATATAATATTGATTAAAACAAGCGATAGTATATCCAAGCGATTGTGATATTCCAATAATATCCTTATATAAAAGTTCATTATTAACAGCAGAATTTTCTGATACTTCACCTTGTATAAGATTTGTTATACAAGAATGCATATCATTTAAATGAGAAGCCATCTCATCTATTAATGCTTGTTTATTTTCTTCGATAAAAGTATTATTACTCATTTAATTCCTGCCAATTTAAGAAATTGTTCTTCTGTGATTATCTTTGTTCCGACTTCTATTGCTTTTGTATTTTTAGAGGTTCCAGAGTCAGGTGTGTTAGTTACAAGATAATCTGTATCTTTATTTATACTCTTAACAAACTTTCCGCCTCTTGAAAGAACTGACATTTCAGCATCAGCTCTTGTCATATTATTAAGTTTGCCAGTGAAACAAAAATTCTTTCCACTGATTTCACTTGCCATAATTTTCTCCTCCTTTTCAGGTTCTTTTATTTTTATATAATTTAGAAGCTCATCGATAGTAGCTTCCATTTCCTGGAGTCCAACATCTAATCTTTCGGCTCTATCTGGACCAATGCCATTTATAGTTCCAAGATCAGCTTCTATAATTTTATCTAAAGTATCATATCCTGCTTCAACAACAAAATCAACTACTCCTTCACCAATTCCATCAATATCTAATCCACCAATGAAAGTTGCTAAAGAAACTTCACTTATTGTATAAAGATTATCAAATGCTTTTATTGTTGCTTTCTTAAGATTAGTTGAATCAAGAACTTCATCCATATCTACTTTGTAAAAATCTGGAATACTTGTTACAAAACCATTGCTATGTAAATGTTCAAGTAACTTTGGTCCAAAACCTTTTACATCAAGTTTCTTAATCCATTTCTCAATTCTTTTGTATTCTCTTCCACCACAACTTTCATTAGGGCAATAAAGTCTAACATCTGTTTTGATTAATTTTGTTTTACAGACTGGGCATACTGTTGGAATAATAATTCCAGTATCATTTTTGTTATACATTATTATTCTCCTCAAATAATTTTATATTTTCTTTTCTTTGGCATCTAATTATTCTATAACCTTTATAACTTGTGGTATTATTTGACCTGCTTTTTTTATTAAAATTTTACAACCAATATATAATCCTAATTTTTCTATATAACTATGATTATGAATTGAAGCTCTTGATACTGTTGTTCCTTCTAATTCAGTTGAATCAAATTCACAAACAGGTGTAAAATTATGTCCGTGTCTTTCAAAAACAACATTTCTTAAAATTGTTTCTTTTATACTATCACAAAATTTAAAAGCAATTTGTTTTTCTGGGCGACTTCTTGCTTGATCTTCTAAATCAATTTCTACATTTTTAATTACAAGACCATCAATACCAAAGGAAAGATCGTCTCTTTTTTTTCCTATGCTTTCCCACCATTCAATTACATCTTCTGTAGTATCATATACTCTTGTAGGAACTACAAAAAATCTATTTGCGTGTAACCAACGATTTTTTTCTGTTTCATCTTCAAATGGTTTTATTGTATTTTTTGCATCATAAACAATTATCTGTAAATCTTCACAACCTTCGCCACGTTTTTGTTTAGCTAAACCACTTGCCATATTACGAGGATTTTTATATCCTTGAGGTTCATATTTTTCTTTGAAAGTTCTATTGAAAAGAACTATCTCTCCTCTTACTGCACCAGTAAAAGATTTGTCAATTAAGTCTTCAACAAAACAACTCATTTTACTAACATTATAAGAAATATCATCGCCAACAGTTCCATCACCTCTTGTGATTCCTGCAACAAATTTTCCATTTATGTATTGTAATTCAATACTAACTCCATCAAGTTTATATTGAACAACACATTCTTTTATTTCACGTTTATTCCACCATTTTGTGAAATCTGCGGGAGTATTTACTTTTTCCTGTGAGTGCATATGCATGATATGTTCTGCTTTTTCAAACCCATCAAATTCGTCTTTCCCAACTTCTTCAAGAATCTTAGTTGCTTCTTTTATGATTTCTTCTTTGACTATATCGCTTGATATTAGTTTAGTCAAATCATCTGGAGTTGCTTTAAGTTTAACAACCTCTTTTTTTAATTTATCTTCAAGAACATCATACTCTTCATCTGATATTTCTGGTTCATCATTATAATAAAGATCTCTATGTTTCCTTACTTCATCAACCAGAACTTTTAATTTTGGCATTTTCCACTCCTTCAAGTTTAATAATAGGATTTAAAGAATCCTTATATATTTCTTTTATGTAATATTTTTTACCATTTATCTCTACGACTACGGAAAGTCCCATATGAAAATCCGTTAGTCTTTTTATGATATCTTTTACTTTCATTATTAAGACTCCTTAATATAGTTATAATAAATGTAATACAACTAATTATTGTTAGTAAACTAAAAAATATTAATATTGGTAGTGATAATGTTATATTATAAAGAATTATATAAATAAAACTACCAATAGCAATAAAAAAAGATAAGAATAATATTTTGTTAGTTGATTCGTAATTCATCCCTTATTTCCATTATTAGTTTACCTAACATGTTTTCACCTTTACCATCTAAATCAACCCCCCAATATCTATCATTCCAATCATTTCCTTCTTCAAGAACCATATTGCCAGTATCAAATAATCTTTTCTTTAAATCTTCGTGTTGAGAAAACTTAGCCATTAAACCTGTTTTCATTACTTTAAGTTTTATAGCTTCCCAATCTTCACGCATTACACATTTTTTTCCAAGACGTTTTGCTATTCCAGGTGTTTCAGCTTTCATGATTTCCATTTTTTCTTTTTCATTTGCAGTTTTTATTGTTTGAAAGTAATGTTCATTAGTTTTGAAAACTATTCCGTTTATCTCTGTATCTCTCTCATAAAAATTAGAGAGAAAGAAATATTCTCTGAAAAAGAATTTAACTGTATTATTTTCTACTAATTCAACTTCTTTATAATCCATTAATAATCTCCTTTTATATCATCTTCATTTTCGTAAGAGTTTTCATAAAAATCTTTTTGTTCTTCTTTGTTATCAAAATGTCTTCCTGCTCTATGGTCTGTAAACCCTCCCCAACCAGTATCAGGATCTTGCATACAACCATCACAGAAATCAGATGAAGAGCTATAAGGCCCATATTTGCATTCGATACATTTTTTCATTAAAAATTTCCATCTGCAACAGCAAGACAAGTTAGCCCAAGTTCTCTAAATCCTTTTACTGTTTGGTTTCTATCATCAAGAACAAATCGAACATTGTATTTTCCTTCTATATGTTCTTTATACATTTCTTTCTTAACTATGACATCTTTTCTGAAATCACCAGTTTTGCGCATATGAAGATGTGTACGTGGTAGTCCATTTTCGAGTAGCCAATCACCTGTCATTTCTTTTACACTATCTTCTCTACCTGACATAAAGATTATTTCAGCTTTTTCAACATACTGATTTACAATTTGAATTATGGGATAGTTCGGCAAATCAGTATAACACTTTTCAAGTTCATAAGGGCTTCTTCCATTATGAAGTGCAACAGTTCCATCAATATCAACGATTATACAATCTGGTAAATCAGGATTATATTCAATCACTGGATATTTGTTCTGTTGTTTTAAAGAATAAATTTTACCAGCAACATCTTTAGGAAGTTCACCAATAAAATTCATATACATATGGCGAATAACATCTTCGCCAATTGGATTAGGACGTTCCATATCTCTCTTAACACACTCATCAACCGGAATATTTAGAAATTTGTCATTAATAACTACTTCTGCTTTATTTCCTACAAGTTGTTTAATTCTTATAATATGTTTTTCAGCTAAATTTGTGTCATCTACGATAACATCATATCCAGCTTCAATATATTGAAGAATTAAATTATCTCTTATTGTAAGAATAAACTTCTCATTATCTTTTGAATATTTGTTTGAGTCAATCATTTCTCTTAAAAGATCTTTGTTGACTCTTTTATATTTGTTAGGATTTGCATCCATTATTTCTTTTGCCCAAAAACTTTTACCTGCGGCGGGTAGGCCTTTAAGTATAATAACTTGCTGTTTCATTCTTGTTCCTTCCATTCTTTTATTAAATCTATTGGTATTAAAATTTCTCTCTTTGTTTCTTTTTTGTCCCAAAGGAAAAAATTTCCCTTTACTTCTTTCTTATAAGATTTATAAGAAGCTATTTCGCCTTCTGAAATAATATCAAAATTTGAAACTTCATTTATATTACCATCATTCTTCTTATAAAGTTTTAATTCGCCAGCTTCAAATTCTACAAATACTGGTGAATTATCAAAATCTGGTTTATAAGTTATTTCATAATTTTCTGCTAATTCCCACTTAACTTTTTCTAAGTTTGGTTTCATATTGCAAAACATAATTGAAAATATAAGTACTCCACCAAGAAGAGCTGCCATAAGAAATGTTCCTTCTCCTCCATTACAGTCAATAGACTTAATTTCAAGAATTATAAAACCTATCACCCAAACCACTACACAAATAATTGTAAAAATCATTATTTCTCCTTTTTCTTTTATTATAGCATTTTATTTATTTTCTGTCAATTTTAACCATATCCCAATTTTCTTCTCGTTTATCCATAAATGATTTTACTTCATCAAAAGATATTGGTTGAAAATTGTGAAGATCAACTCCAACATTCATTATTTTTCCATAAAATCTATCCTGTGTATTAGAGTGATGGTGACCGTGGAGCATCCATGCTCCATAATGAGAACAATTCCAAGAATACATTGGATAATGACAAAGTGTTATTTTCTGACCATTATAGTTAATGTCTTTATACCCATTACAAACAGAAGTACAATACTTTTTAAGAAGAGTATCTTGTAGTTGTTTGTCGTGATTTCCTCTAATAAAGTGAAATCGAATATTTTTTGGAATACTCATTAGAAATGATTCTGCTGTTGTCAAATTAAAAGATAGATCACCAAGATAGTAAACATCACTATTATTCTCTAGTGATGTAAAAAAGTTTCTAATGATGTTATCATTCATTTCTTCTATACTTGAAAACGGTCTATTTGAATACTTCATAATATTTTTGTGATTAAGATGCCAATCTGAAGAAAAATATATCATTTTTTACCTCTTTTCTTATTTCCTTTTTTATTTCCTTAATAAATGTATGAACTCAACTATTTTATCTGTTGATTTTATTCTTTTATTATCAGCTTTAAATCTTTTATAGTTTTTAAAAAACAAATTATATTTTCCATACTTTGACATTATCTCTTTTATGGTTTTTAAATTCATAATTCCTTCATCACTATAAGAAAGAAAAATATATTTGAAATTAGCATTTTTAATTAAATCTTCAAATACTGTAGCTGCTCTTCTTTTTGAACAATACTCTGATTTTAAAAAATCAGGTAAACCAGTTTTTCCTTTTGGTTTAAATTTTTCGTAAATGCTTATTGTATTTAAAAGATGGTAATTAGAACCATATTGTCTTCTATTATAAGGTGGATCTAAATATAATATATCTCCTTTTATTTTTTGAATTAAAGAATTAGCATCTTCTCTATAAACTATTCCTACATTACCTCTTGGTGGTTGATGAATTTTTGTTTCTATTCTTTTTGAAGCAGAAACTTTTATTTTTTTTAAATAAGAACCGTAAACAGAAGCTGTATTTGCAACCTTGTCTACATTCTCTAAAAGAGAACATAATTTTAAAAAGAAAATATGTTCTCTTTTTTCTTCATTTATAAAAATTCTCATTCCATCAATGTATTTTCCATTTTCATCTGAAAAATACATTCTTTTACTTCCAGAACCAAAACAATAATTATTATAAATAAATCCTTCTTCTTGGATAAGAGGTAATTCATCACAACTGATACCATACCAATTAGAAATATAATTTCTATTTAAAATATAAGAATAATATTCTATGTCATTTACAATAATTTTTTCTACTTTTTGTCTGAAATGTCTTGCTACTATACCAGTTCCAGAAAATAAATCGCAAAAGATGGATCTTTTTAAATTACCGATCTGATCTTTTACGACTTCTTCTATGAATGGTAGTAAACTTTTTTTACTTCCTATATAATTCATATAAATAAATTATATAATTTTTTTACTTTTTTGTCAAGATGTTGATACAATTTGCTTTTTTACTTTTTTTATTGAAGTTATTAACATTCTATATCTCCATATATCTCTGGTAAGATTCCTTTTAATTCATTTAATAATGGTAACATTATCTCACGTATTTGAGGATGAGCTTTAGTAGATGTTCTTAACTTTAAAATATGTCGCCACTCTCTAAGATTTGCAGTTACTACTATTTCTGTTTTCAAACTATTTGGCAAAACCGAACGTGCTTGTTGTGGAGTCCATCCATAAAGAATCAATTCTTTATAAAAAAACTCTGCATTACTCATCGCTTTTATCCATATTACTTCTTCATAAAATTTATCATCAAGCAATGAATAAGTATCATATTCACCCTCTTTTATTTCACGGAACCAATTGGGCAAAATAAAAGTAAGTTGTTTATCAAATTTATCCTTACTGTAATTACAATATCTTGTACTTTCTTGTGCATAACTTGCAAGTCGATGCCTTACCAATTCGTGGGAATTTCCACACCAAGCAGTTTTACCATTTCTCATTACATACAATCTATGATATTCTGGCAATTCTAAACAATAAACAAAGTCATTATATTGAATTTTTTCAAAAGTATTTTCATTTTTTCTATAAAGCAAATTATCTTTATTTATTATAGAAATCCTATAATTAGGATTTTTTTGTTTTATTTTTCCTTTTCTGTCATATCTTTCTATTAAATTTATTGATGCTGACTTTCCTATTTTAAGTGCTATTTCAATTAAGTCTTCTGCGAATTTTTTAGAAGCAGTATAAATATCCCATCCATAACAATTTGTATGTGGACTTCCATCTCCAACTACTATTCCTTCTAATAAATATTCTAACTGTTTTTTATCTAATTTCTTTAACCAATTAGGAATTGAAACATAGTAAGTTTTTTTGCAATCATTATTTTTAATAAAATTCTTTACCAAGAAATTAAAAAGCTGTTTATCACTAATTCTATATTCATTCTTATAACAAGAAAACTTTAAACCTAATTTAAGTAAAGCATCTTCTATAAAAATTCTTCCCTGTTTTTTTGTTTGTGAAATTGTTATTTTATGTCCTGCTCCATTTTTTGAGAACGATAAAGATCCATCAGTAATCCATATACCCAAAAATTTAAGAAATGGTTCTGCTTTTAAATTCTTTTCTGGTAAAATCTTTTTCCAAAAACCTCTTTTTATTTCACATTTATCTAATGTAAAGTAGGTGTATTTTACACCATTAAAATTATTACAACTTTTTGAAAATTTATAAATTTTGTTATTCATTTCTTCTGCTTTAATAAATTTCCAAATTTTAGTTCTATCACTTCTCTTATTATAATCATAAACCCACATATTATGATTCGGAGTTACTGCTAAATCAAGATATGTATTTTTATAATTATAAATTTCACCATCATATTCCTTTTTTATTAGTTTTAATGGTTTTATTAATTTTAATTCTTCATCATCATCTTTTGTATAAACTAATTCATTTTCACCAACTTCATAGAAATATTTCCATCCATTTTCTGTAAGAACTTTTGTATCTTTTGTGTAACAACATCCACGATCACAAATAAATTTTACTGTAATATTAAAATGTTCTATCATTGCTTCGTGTCCTGCACTAACTAACATTTTAACAAATTTACTTCCACTTTTTTCTGTTATTTTATCTTCTGACTTATAACATACTCGTCCTGCAATTTCAAGTAATTGCAAAATTTCGCTTCTATCTATATTAGATAGAATTTCATGAGACGGTTTAATTAATTTCATATTTATCCCTTCTTATTATTAAATTTATTTTACTGCTTTAGTAGCAAGTTTATAAAATACTGGTTCTAAGTCGTCTGGCTCTATTCCAAGTTTTTCTGCAAATTTATGAACTTTATCATCATTAGGATTAGGATTCTTTTTCAAGAAAGCAATAACTTTTGCCTCTATTTCTTTTGGTAGTAATTTATCTTCTTCTTCTTCTTCTTCTTCTTCTTCTTCTTCTTCTTCATCTTCTTTATTTTCATACATTTTTAGAAATTGTTTTAGTGTTATACTTTCTCCAATACCTTCTTCATCATTAGTTTTAGTTTCACCTTTTTCCATTTTTGCTTCTTTTTCCATTTTTATTAGTCTAGTATAATAATCAGGAATTTCTTCTAAATGATCTTTAGCTATTTCTTTAGCTATTTCTTTAGCTTCTTCACTTGAATATTTTTTTTTGTCTATATGCTCATATTCTATTTTAATACCTTTTTTCAATTCACTTGAACTGAAATCAGAATCAGACTTATTTTTAGCTTTTCCTTGTTTTTTTAAAATTTTAGAAATTTTTATGTCTTTCATTTTCTTAACCTCTTATATTTATTATATTTAAATGTTTGTTTGCAACTTCTACAAAATACAGGTTTTATACTCTCCTGTAAAGAATTAATCATTTCTTCTTCTTTTGGATCTCTATCGAGAATATTTTCGTCGTCTTTTAAGGCAATCTTGACACTTTCAAAATGATGTCCAAACATTTTACAAAATATATTCATCTTAATTTTCCTTTAATTAGTTCTATATAAGATTTTTTATTTTTCTCAAACATATCATCGTCTATTCGTCTAACACCATTAAAAATATAACTATCTGAATATTCTCTAAAATACATTCTTATTGCATTAGAAATAACTTTGTCTTTTTTAAATCCAGATCTTTGTGCTAATCCCCTAAGTAAATCATTATGGTCATTAGCTTTATTCTTAGAAATTACTATTTGATCTTTATAAATAACTATTCTACCATCTCCAAACTCAAGTTTCCCGTCTTGAAGATGTCCAGGTTTATGAATATAAGTTTTTTTAGCTTCTAATAAATCTTTTATGTTCATTTTTTTATTACTTTATGAACTCCTCTTAAATTTGCTATTTGCTGAAAAATTTCTCCTATTCTTTTATCTATCCAAGGAGCATCGACTTTTCCCATTCTTCCTGTAATAAATAATCTTCCAGTATCAGCATCCCAAGCCCAATACAATCCAGATTTCCAAGTTGTTTTATGTTTATTAGCAGGATCTCCGCCTTTTCCTCCAACTATTTCTAATTCACCTTTACCATTTGATTCAACAGTTCCACCTCTTCCATAAGATTCAAATCCATTTTGAATATACTTATTGGCATAATCTTGAAATGCTTTGCCATGTAAATCTGGTGGTAATCCTTCATGTGTAATTATTTCTTTTACTCCATATCTTGCAAATAACTCTGGCTTTTTCATAAGTCGTTCGCTTAATTCTATTTTTAAAAATTCTTTTAAATTCATTTCTAACTCCGATAAGTATCTTTACTTATCTTTCCGAGTCTTACTCTCTAACCAATTAATATATAGGTCTTTATACCATTTTCTACTTCTTATTTCGCTCATTGTTTCAGGCCAAACTAAAGGGTGAAAATCATTATAATGTTCTTTCTCAAATTCCTCTACTAATGACATTATATAATAGCCCATTCTGGCAATAAATCATTTATATTAAATTTCTTAACTAATTTCATATCTAATATATTAAATTTACTTAGATTTTCTTTTGCTGTTATTAATCTTAAATTTCTTAAATTCCAACACTTTTTAAACTCTTCATCTTCATGAGAAGTAAAAGTATAAGATGATATTGGAATTATATGATCTAAATGTAAATCTTGTTCTAGATAATCTTGTATAGTAAATTCAGAAATTTCTTCTAAATGTTCTATTAATTCATTTATTGTGTATCCAACTAAATTTTCCCAATGATTTCCATTTTTATTTCTGTATAAACTAGTTCTAATATAAGAAGAAAATCTTGAATTTAATAATAAAACAGAATTATTTTTTATTTTATTCCATCTTTTTTTTGTATAATTTTTAATTCTTTCTTTATTTTTTTCTCTATATTTTTTATTTCTTAATTTTATTGCTTCCTTATTTTTTTTATAATATTTATTATCAATTTGTCTTTTCTTTTCTGAATTATTTTTTCTATATTCATAAACAGATTTCAATCTTTTGTCTTTATTTTTTAAATATCTTTCTTTTTCTTTATTCTTATAACATTCTTTACATATACTATAATATTTATTATATTGTTTTCTAAAGTAAAATTCAGAGATATCTTTTTCTTCTTTACATTTACTACAAATTTTTTCCATTATATAATTGTTCCCTCTGTAATTTTCATAATTTCGTAATTAACATTAAATTCAATTTTAATACCAGTTCTATCATTCCTGTTCTTATCAACTCCAAGATAAAACCTATTCTTTTCTTTATCTTTTAAAGTTTGCATCATGATAGAAAAGAAATCAACAGTATCGAAAATTCCTCTACTTTCTGAAATGTCCTTTGCTGTTATCATTCCTTTACTTCCACCTCTATCACTCATTCCTTCTCTGTTAATCTGGCAAGCAGTTAGTATTGGAACATAAAGAGCTTTTCCTATATTTCTTAATTCTTCTGTTACTACTTTGTAGTAACGATAAGAATTGTCACTTGATAAACTGTTATCATTAGTTCTCATAATAAGAATATAATCTGCAATTATTAAGTCTGGTTTCCACTTGTAATACATCCAAAGATCATTTATATGAGCCATTAAACCATTACTACTAATGATATTAGAACCGTATTCTTTTACGATTAAATCTCCATCTGTCATAGAGATTATTCCTTCAAGTTTTTTTCTTGCACCTTCTTCATCAAGAATAATTTCTTTCTTATTCATTTGTGCAAGATTTGAAAAGAACCTCATATTCAATCTTTCTCTGGAAGTTTCAAAAGTATAAACCAATACTTTCTTTCCTCTTAAGAATTGATTCAATCCAATATTTCCAAGTAGCATTGTATTATGAGAATTAAAACCATCAGCATAAAAACAAACAACATCTTCTACTTGCATATCATACATTTGTGAATATTTATTATTAAAATTCACAGTTTTTACTATATCCCAACCATTTTTAGTATTAACATAATCACCTTTTTTTAAATCTTTAACAAAACTCCAAAAACATTTATTTTTTGGATCAAATTTTCCATCTAAAGTCTCTAATCTATGGTAATCAGTAAAACAACTTTTTAAACCTTTTTCTGTTTCAATTTCCCATTCTGGATTTTCTTGAGTTTTTAATAATCCTTCAACTTTTTTCCATCCAAATTTAGTTTCTATTTCTAGAGAAGCGGGTGATTTATATTCTCCTGGTTTTGTTATTTTAAGAGTTTTAAATAATTTTCCTATTTTAATCTCTTTAACTATTTCTTTAATCATTATTTATTCTCATAAACATTATAAACTATATTTAATCTATCTTCATACTTTTCTTTTGTTAATCTATAAAATGTTTTAGGATTCTGTTTTTGTCCAACATCATATAAAATTTTTAAATTTTTATTTTGTTTTTTTGCTTCTTCTATCTTTATTATAGTTTTTTTCCTTCCTCTATCTCTCCCTTTTATTTCTATAATTTTTTCATTATTAATGATAAAATCAGGAAAATAATGATGAATTTTTTCTTTATAAATGTATTTAATTGGGTTTAAATCAAATCTTTTTATTTTATTTCCTTTTTCTATATTATCAATAATATATTTTAATTCCCAACTACCTTGCCAATAAATTCTATCAAAATATCCAGAACAAATATTATGAAATCCAGTATTTCCATTTTTTTTAAAAGTTTCCATCATTTTTTTCTTACTTTCAATAGTATGATGTTTTCCATAAAAAGGATGTTTTTCTCCAAAACGTCCTGTAGCAGGCATCAATTCCCTTGCTTCTTCAAAAGAATCAATTTCTAATCTTTCCATTAAACTTTCATATGACATAGGATTATTACTACCAGAAGAAGCTTTTTTTAATTTGTTTAGATATACCTCTCTTTTTTCTTTATTCGGATAAAGATCTTCGTAAGCTTTTCCTTTTATTTTTAAATTTCTTTCTGTTTTAATTTGTTTATCTTTTTCTACCGCTTCTTTGTTCCATCCTCTTTTTTCTAATGTTTTCCCTTTATATTTTTTAGAAAGATTTATTTTTCTTTCTTCGCTTCTTAAATTACAATTATTAGAACAATAACTTGTTTCTTTGCTTATTCTTGTTTTAAATTTTTTTCCACAAGTTAAACAATTTTTAGTTAACCATTTATTAGAATAATCTCTTTCTTTTGCACTTTGAGATTTAATAATATGTCTACATTTTTTGTTTTTACAACTTCTTGGTGCCGGATAGCTTCTTGATTGAAATTCATTTTTGCATACTTCACATTTATAAGCTCTTAATTTTCTTGGCATTATAAAATTTCTCCCGTTTCTGTATCAATTTTGTATCTTACTCTTACCTTTACATCTTTTCGATGACATTTACCACCACCTGGTATAGCAGCTACACAATAAATTTCTTTAGGATGTAATCCACCATCCAAAAGACTATCAAGATTTGAAAAACCGGTTTCCATGCATTCTTCTTCATTTAATCTTTTAATTTCTTTAAATGCTCCATCAAGATCTCTAATTGATCTTCCTAAATCCTTATCAAAAGAAACTCTAATTGCATCTTCCATTCTGGTTGCTATTGCACTAAAATTTCTTGAATCAATATCTGCTTGAGATTCCATAAACGCTTCATAGACACGAGATTCTTTTATGAAATTAATAAGTTCTTCTTCAAGATATTCTGGAGTTATGCTTTCAGGATCTTCTGAATACATATTAGAGACGATAGAATTAAGAATAAACTTCCATTCTTGATCATCATTAGGAATTTTTTCAATTAATAATTTTAGTTCTTTTTCAGATGGAAATTTTTTAAATTTGTCATACCATTTACAAAGTAAATTGAAAACGGTTTGATGCTTATTATCTGAAAAATAACTTTTGCCTTTTTGACCATTAGTATTAAGATAGTTTTTAACTTTTAAGAAGAGACTCACATTGTTTATTGAACCTGATAATATTAATGGTTCTAATAGTTTACTTGGTAGTTTGAGATTTTTTATCATATACTATATTAGCATTTTATTCTTTTTTTGTCAAATTTTTATATAATTAAATACCCATCCGTTTAATTCTTTGTTTCCAAAATTCGTGATTTAAATTAAAAAGACCAGATCTTTTTAAAGCAGAAAGAAATGCTATTTTACCTTGTGGCGTAATTGCTTCCCATCTTAATCTATCATTCATAAGATATGCAATTATTTCCATTTGTTTTCCAGTACCTAATCCTTTTCCTTCTCTTTCTTTATTTAGAAACTGTTTAAAAGTATAAGGTTTAATCAAACTTCCTTTTACTATTTTATATAAAATATCAGTCAAGTTTCTTAATTGTTTGAACTTACTAAAAATAAAAAGTCTTTTATTTAATTGTAAAACGTGAATGAACTCGTGTAGTAAAACTCCTACTTGTTTTTTAAGAGTTAATTTATTAAATTCTACTGGATTTACTATTATTATATTTTGATTTCCAGTTGCTGCTTCTATCTCACCATCAAAAATTTTTTCTTTTATTTTTAACCTTCTATTTAACTTATCCTCTATTTCTTTTAAGAAAGAAGGAGAGAATGCTTGTTTTAAAGCTTTATTAAAAAATTTTTCTATTGTTGGATTTTTGCCTATATTAACTTGTTCATCTAAATATTTATATAATTCCATTTACTCTTCCTTGTAATAAATCCTTTATGTTATATTTTTCAATTAATTCTATATCTAATTTATTTGATTTTAATTGTTTACAACTACTACACTTCTTCAAAGAAAAATTCATCTTCCAATTGTAAAAAATAATCAAATCTCATTATTGTATAGTTTACATATAATATCTTTCCTTCATGAAGTTTCTTTGGAAATAAAACAAATGGTTTTCTATTGTTTATTTTAATTAGAATTAATGGTTCTTTGTTTGATATACTAGCATCTTGTTCAGCTTGCCAAATCCAATCATCTATTTCAAGATGTTTTGTATCCTCATTTAGTATATCCCAAAAATTAAAATCAGCTCTACTCTTACATTCAACACTAAATCTAAAGTTAGAAGGACATATCAAATCTCCACTTAATACTTCTTTTGCATCTTCTCTTATATCTGTATCTCTATTGGTTGTTCCCCAAGCGCCTGACATAGGGACTCTTTTAAATGTTTTATTAAATCTATCTGATAAAACTTTTGAAAATTCTAATTCTACTCTATTTCCTTTTTTTTTACTATTAATTCTTTTTTTAGTCATTATTTTCCTTTGGTAGTAAATCTTCTATATTATATTGTTCTATTAATGATAGAGATAATTTACTTCCTTTTTTCAAATTTTCTTCTGCTAATATCAATCTTAAATTTCTTAAATTCCAACATTTTTTAAATTCTTTATCTTCATGACTTTTAAAATTATATAAAGATTTAGGAATTATATGATCTATGTGTAAATCTTTTTCAAAATAATCTTGAATTAAATATTCAGAAGTGTTTTCAAGATGTTCTATTAATTCATTTAATGAATAACCAACTAAATCTTCCCAATGTTTTCTTTTTTTACCATCTTTTAAAGTGTTTCTTATATTTCTTGAAAAATTTTTATGAAATTTAACAGAAGTAGATTTTTCATATTTTCTTCTGGTTTCTTTTCCTTTTTCACTATAGCTATATAATTTAACACATTCTCTATTTCTTTGTTTAACTTCTTCTATTTGTCTATATTTTTTTTGTTTTTCTTTATAATCAAAATTATTTTTTTTATACTTTAAATATCTACATTTTTTACAAGCACTCGTATAACCTATTTTTGTTTTAAATTGTCTTATATTAAAATCACTTAAAGGTAATTCTTTTTTACAAATAGAACATTTTTTTTCTTTTAATAAATTAACTTTTGATATCATTTATCTAAAATAATTTCACTATCTGTATTCGTATTTTTAACTTTAACTTCTTCATTTTCTTCCTGTTTAATTTGTTGTGGAGCAACAGCTTTTTTAAATAATTTACCTTTCATAGCTATTGTAATTCCATTACAATGGTCCGTTTCATGTTGATATATAATAGCGGCTTCGTCTCTTAAGATTTTACATATTTTAACTAATTTTTTAGTATTTCTATTAACTGAATAATAAACTGCTCTAATATATTTATGTCGTGTGACAAAGTATTGTTCTCCAGGATAAGATAAACATCCTTCTACAGTGTTAGTATTTTTTCCATCTTTATAATATACAGGATTTACTGCAATTTGATATAATCCTTCTTTAAACATCCAAGCAAAAACTCTTTTATTTATACCAACTTGACAAGCTGCCAATCCAGCTCCACCAGATAGTGCACATTTAGCAACTAACTTCTCTCCAAACTCAAGTAACCACTCCATTTCTTCTTCTGATACATCAAGGCAATAAACTCCCTCTATTTGACTTGCAGGAACTAAATTGAGTTCATCATCCATCTTCTTGATATCAAGTTCTTTATTTTTTTCATTATTCATTAATTGCCTCCATAATTTTTTGGTAATAAAATTATTATTTCATATTTTTTTATTAATTTCATATCTAATTTATTACCCTTACTTAAATTTTCTTCTGCTGTTATTAATCTCAAATTTCTTAAATTCCAACATTTAAAAAATTCTTTATCTTCATAAGAACTAAAAGAATAAACAGAAATTGGAATTATGTGATCTAAATGTAAGTCTTTTTCTAAATAATCTTGAATTGTAAATTCAGAATTACTTTCAAGGTGTTCTATTAACTGTTCTAATGTATAACCAACTATATCTTCCCAATGATAACCGTTTTTATTTCCTTTGAGGGAGTGTCTAATGACAGATGAAATATTTCTAGATATAAAAATTTTTGGATCTGTTTTATATTTTTGTTTTTTATATTCATTAATTTCTTTTCTGTACTTTTTGTTATATTTTTTATTATATTCTTTTTTTTCTTCTTTATGAGTTTCATTATATTTTTTTATGTATTCTTTTTTTTCTTTTTTATGAGTTTCATTATATTTTTTTGTTTGTTCTTTTATTTTTTCTTTATTGTTTTTATAATATATTTTATTTTTTTGCTTTATTTCATCTTTATTAACTTGCTGATATCGATTCTTATTATATAAAGATATTTCATTTTTGTTATTTTCATAACAATCTTTGGATCTTATGTTATGACATTTTTTACATTCATTTCTATATCTTTGTGAATCTTTTCTGAAATAAAAATTTTTAAAGTCCTTCTCTACACCACAAATGCTACATATCTTCATTTTCATTTTCTTTAAGTTTAATTCTTTTTAAATATAAAAGAATTCCATTCTCAACTAAACACCTAATTTTAATCCCTGATTTCTTAGAAACATCTTTTAACATTTTATGAATCTCTTCATCTATAAGTACACTTTTCATAAATTATTTCCTTTAAATATAATTAATTATAAAATTATATACGTATTTAGCTTTTTTAAATATGAATATAAAAAACTATATTCTTAATTTATGTAAGTTGTCAAGTTAATGATAAAGGAGAATAATATATGAATTTGACGGAAAGAATAAAAATCTTAACTGATGTAATTACTTTTCCAGTATCAAAGACTGCTGCTGCTTTACAAATTGAAAGTGATGAAATTTATAATTTTGAAAACAGTGGTTTTGGAGATCTTGATATTTTTTTGAGAGCAGATCTTGCTGATAAAATTGTAAATACTCTAACTATTAAACTTTATGTTTCTTATGATAAAGGAACAACTTGGACTTGGGTTGCTGACTATGCAGATCTTGCAAATGGAGCTGCTGTTCCAATTTCTGCAATTAAAAATGCAGTATTAGCTTATGCCCCAAGAATAAAACTTATAGCTAATTTTGATGGTTCTGCTACGTTAACTGCTACTCATGGATGTGGAGTAGATCTTAGAATAAAAGAATCAGATGTTGATTATAGAAGAGACATTACAGTACAAGCTGCTCCAGCAACACAAGCAATTAATTTAACAACATATGGTACAGCTATTTATATAGATGAAGCTTATTCAGATGTCAGAAAAATAGTTGTAGCTTCTACTTTAATTGATAATTCAAAAGTAACTAATAATGTCACATGGAAAGTACAAAGTTCATATGATGGAACTAATTGGTTTGATGCGACAGGTGCTCAAGCAGATATTTTAGCTGCGGCTGCTTCTTTTGCTGAAGTTGAAGTTACCACAAAACTTGGAAAATATATTAGATTAGCTTATATAACAGATGGAAGTGGTATATTAGCATCTGGTCATGGAATTTACCATGTAATAATAGCAATGTATTAAAAAAAGGAAAAATATTATGAAAGAAATGATAAGAATTAAAACACATGAAAATGTTATTACTTTTCCGGCAACAAAAGTTGCGGGTGTTTTAACATATTCTGGGGATGTCAAATATGATTTTGAAAATAGTTCATATGGACCAATTGACATTCATTTACACTCAGATGATATGGATGATATTACAAATACTTTAACAATTAGTGTTTATGTATCTTACGATGAAGGAACAACTTGGGATTGGGTTGCTGACTATGCCGATCTCGCAAATGGCGCAGGAGCTGAAATTGATGCTATTTATGCAAGTGCCATAAAATATGCTCCGAGAGTAAGATTAGATGCTATATTTGATGGAACTGGTGCATTAGTAGCTGGTCACGGCTGTAAAGTTAGCGTTAGAACATCAGAAATAGAAATTGAATATAGAAGAAAAATTTTTTACGACATTGGAGATGTTCCAGCAACAATGGCTAATACTGATACTAATGAAGGAACTAGTTGTTATGTTCCAAATATTATTGATCCTTTTAGAAAAATTGTAGTAATTGCCACAGCTCTTGATTTAAGTAAAATTACAGATGACTTTGAATGGAAATTACAAAGTTCATATGATAATGTAAATTGGTTTGATGCAACTTCTCTAGCAGCAATTGCTGCAAGTACTGGAGAATATTTTCTCGAAACAGAAGTAACTGCAAAACTTGGAAAATACGCTAGAGTATTTTGTACATGTACTGGTGGAGCTGGCGCATTAGCAACTGGTCACGGAATTGAATTTAGTTTAATTGGATTGTATTCATAAAAAATAATTTTAAAAAGGCGGTCAATGACCGCCTTCTTTTATACTACACCAACTGAAGATTCTTTTTTCTTCTTTGTCTTTTTTTCTGTAACTACTTCATCTGAAATGATAGCATTATTTGGTTTATTACAATAAACACAAATTTTGTCATATGGATTTGTAATAAATCCTTTTTTTCCACACATAATACAAGTATTATCAATACTGAAAAGATCTTCGCTTCTTTTTTCTAAATACTTTCTTTTTTTAGTTTCTAACATATTTTCTCCTTAAAAAAAATTTCTATTTTGCCATTTTATCTTTTTAATAGGATTGTTATCCCATTTAACGCACTTATCTATATTTATATAAGTTTTTCCAGTTTCATTAAAATCTTTTGCACCTTTTATATAATAAATAAAGATCTCAAAATCTAATGATGGTAACTTATATTTTAATATTTTATTAATATTTTTTTGTAATGTTTTTTCTCCTGCTTCATCATTATCTGGAACAAAGACAATTCTACTTGGTGCTCTATCTACAATCTTAATAGCTTGTGATTTACACAAAGTATCTGATAACATAACTGTTCCAATTTGTTCTTTTAAAGAAATTGCGTCAAATATTCCTTCAAAAATAAATACAGTCCCTCCTTCTTCTATTTTATCATAATTATAAATAAATTGTTTTGAACTTAAACCAGAAGGATTAATATATCTCATATTATTTTTTCCTGTATAATCTCTTGTAGTAAAATATACAAGTCTTCTATCCTCATAGAAAGGAATGAAAATTGTTTGATGAAATCTACTTCCAGGTTCATAAACATATCCAAGATTACTTATAGTTTCTTCTGATATTCCTCTATTTTTTAAATAATTGTATGCTCTATCTTTTACAACTCCTTCCTTTGCTTCTGTAAAAAACTTTGTTCCTTCTGGAATTTCAGCTTTTTCTGATCTTTCTATTAAATCAGTAGCTTTAAAATTAGGATCTCCCATTTCTTTTGCAATAAAAGAAATAATATCTTTATCTCTTAATATCTCTTTTGAGAGATTCCAAATAGATGTTGTAAAACCACATCTATTTTTTCTATTACAAGTAATCCATTCTTTATTTTTATAAATGAAAGCTTCTTTCTTTCCACAAGCAGGACAAGTAAGAAGAAAATAATCATCTTTGTCTATTGGTTCTAAACCAAATCTATCGAGGAGTTTTTCTATTATACTTTCAGTTAATTTAAATTTCATATTGGCAAAACTCCCAATTTTTTTTGTTCTTGTCCAGTACTAAAAAAAAGAAGTTCTCTTGGATGCTCTTTCACTATTTCTTCTGTTTTTTTAAATCTAGTAGAAAATACTTCTCCATCAGGTAAAATATATAAAATTTCTTTATCATTAATTACTTTCCAAACTCCACATTCAACATTAAATAATTTTATTAAACATTTTATTTTATCGTTAGGTATTTTCATATTATTCCTATTGGCCTATAATTTAATCTTGGCATACAATAAATTGGTGGGCTCTGACCAACATAAGAAGCATCATATATCAAACCCATTTTTGGATGCTGATAACCAACACTTCCATCTGGTTTTATTTCACCATATTCATTAACATTTATACAAAAGTGTAAATGCATATCATATTTGAAATTAAACAAGTCTATCAAAAATCTTATTTTACCATTAGGTTGCATATAACCTCTTTTGTTTAAAGTAAGTACAATTCTTAAATGTTCCTGTAACTACTTTGTCTTTTGCTTTACAAAAAGTAAAGTCTCCTTTTTTCTCTGGTTCTTTACAATATTCACAACTTGCATAAGGTGGAATAAATTCAGCAACTATAAAAAATGGTTCTTTAACAGAAGGATAAAAGTTTCCTTTTATTTCATATTCTAAAACAATTCTATCTGTTTCATTTCTTCTTCTTAAGAATTCAATATCTTTATT
>Ga0307378_10003773_pt1 | contig 21984 bp, 21 predicted proteins | sample UN1MG_FD_202238 | JGI IMG/M metagenome (GOLD analysis project Ga0307378, IMG submission 202238) | Soil microbial communities from Risofladan, Vaasa, Finland - UN-1 | ecosystem: Environmental > Terrestrial > Soil > Coastal area > Acid sulfate soil | place: Finland: Risofladan, Vaasa | collected...
TTGAGCGAAACGCGTGTTGTCAGTGAGAGGCCAGCCCGTTCGCACCGTCGGGCTTGAGCTCCGCCGCCATCAGCCCTTTTGAGCCATTGCCATAACGGACCAGCAGCGACTGCCCTGGCCTGAGCTCGGTGAAGCCGCATCGGCGAAGCGTCTCCATATGCACGAAGATGTCCGGCGTCGACGGGCCGCGCGTCAGGAAGCCGAAGCCGCGGAGGCGGTTGAACCACTTCACCATGGCCCGCTCCCAGTCGCTCTCCGGGTTCACGACAACGTGAGTCCGCTGTGGCAATTGCGAAGGATGGATCGCGGTGGAATCGTCGATCTCGAGAATGCGGAATGCTTGCAGCCCCTTCGGTCTGCGGAGCACTTCGCAGACGACCCGCGCGCCTTCGTAGGCGGTCTGATGACCGTCGCGCCGAAGACATGTCACATGCAGGAGAACGTCAGGAAGGTCTTCGTCCGGTACAATAAATCCATAACCCTTCGACGCATCGAACCACTTGATCGAACCTGAGACCTCGAACACATCGACTGTGGTATCCTCGTCGCGTTGAGTATGTTCCTCCTGATGTGGCGGTTCTTTCGCCTCCATGCCGCATTCCCCCGCTTAAACTTCCATCAGTCGATCCGACGCCCCACTAACGAATCGACTGGAACACTCTTCTTTGAACATAGCATTGCCGCCTAACGTGGCTAGTGGAATTTTCCCGCGCGCGCGCCCTTCTCCACAATCCGCACCGACGTTCGCCGCGCCTCCGTAGAGACGCGCGCAAGCACCTGATCGACAAGCAAAACTCTCGATGTTGTAGAGCGCGGTCGCGGTCCGCAGCGACAGATGCGGAATCTAGATGACGACAGTGCAAACGGCTCTGGTACCGAGCGAATTCGTGTTCGGAGTCGCATTGGCGCTACGCTGTGGGCGCCGTGCAACAATTGCGAAGCGATTTGCATTTTGGTCACAGGTTCGACAGCGGAGCGTCACGCTTGCCAGGCCCGCGCGCTCCGCTTTAGGGTCGCCCAGCTTCCAGACAACCCGGTAAGGAGACCCTCCGATGAAGTATCTGCACACCATGGTGCGCGTGTCCGATATCGATAAGTCGCTCGACTTCTACTGCAACAAATTGGGCCTCAAAGAGGTCCGCCGCATGGACCACGAACAGGGCCGCTTCACGCTTGTGTTCCTGGCGGCGCCGGGCGACGAGGACGCCCAGATTGAGCTCACCTACAATTGGGATCCGGAACCGTATGACGAAGGCCGCCATTTCGGCCACCTCGCTTTCGAGGTCGACGACATCTACGCCGCCTGCGACCGTTTGATGAAGGGCGGCGTCACGATCAACCGGCCGCCGCGCGACGGCTACATGGCCTTCGTCCGCTCCCCCGACAACATCTCAATCGAGCTGTTGCAGAAGGGCGGCCCGAAGCCGAAGCAGGAGCCTTGGGCGTCGATGGAAAATACGGGGAAGTGGTAGCCGCAGGTCAAAGCTACTGGCCGCTGGCGCGAAGTGGTACCCCCTAGGGGAATTGAACCCCTGTTTCCAGGTTGAAAACCTGGCGTCCTAACCATTAGACGAAGGGGGCGTACCGCTTTGAGCCCCGTCATATAGAAAGCTTTTCCGGCGCCCGCAAGAACGCTGGTTATGCGCCCTCCCCGTGGGGCTCGGCGGCGTCCTCCACGATCAGCTCCACACTCTCGCGGCCCTGCCACATTGAACGGCGCAAATGCCCGGCCACATGCAGTGTCGTGCCTTCACCTTTGGCGAACAAGTCACCGAGCGGCGTGCCCGCCACGCGGAAGGCGCACGCCTCGATACGGCCGCCGTCGGCGGCAAGCAGCGTGCAGCGAAAATGGGCTTGGGCCTGCCCCATGGCGCGGAGGCGGGTGACGCGATGGGCCGGGAACACGAAGCGCGGCTGCGGGTAGCCTGACCCGTAAGGCCCGGCGCGCTCGAGCAGATCGATCAGCTCAAGCGTCGCGCCACGGGCCGACAACGCCCCGTCCATGGCGAGTTCGCGGCGCGCGGAGGCCTCCACCACAGCTTGCGCCATCCGGCTTTCCAGAAACGCGCGTGCGGCGTCATGTTTGGTCCGGTCCAGGGTGAAGCCGGCCGCCATGGCATGTCCGCCCCCTTTGAGGAGGTGTCCTTCCTGTACGGCCGCCCGGACGGCGGCGCCGAGATCCACGGACGGGAGCGAACGCGCCGATCCCGTCGCGGTCCCGTCCGCCTCGAAGGCCATGACGAAGGTCGGGCGGTGATAGCGGTCGGCGACACGGCCGGCGACCAGCCCGATGAGTCCCTTGTGCCAGCCTTCGGCGCCGAGAAAGATTAGAGGCAAGCCCGGCGTGGCGGCGAGGTCGGCTTCGGCGCGGGCGAAGGCCTCCTCCAGCATGACCTCTTCGATGGCTTTGCGCTGGGCATTGAGGGCCTCGAGTTTCGCGGCAATGGCGCGGGCTTCCACCTCGTCGTCGCTGGCGAGAAGCTTGGCGCCAAGGCCCGACGCACCGACCCTGCCGCCGGCATTGATGCGAGGGCCGAGGATGAAGCCGAGGCTGTAAGACGTTGGCGCTTCGTCGAGCCGGGCGGCATCGGCGAGCGCGCGCAGGCCGGCATTGTGCCGGAGCCGCAGCACTTTCAGGCCTTGGGTCACGAAGGCGCGGTTGACGCCCTGGAGCGGCACCACATCGCAGACGGTGGCAAGCCCCACGATGTCGAGCAGGCCAAGCAGATCCGGCTCGGCGCCGCCTTGGTAGTGGCCCTCCCGGCGCAGCACCGCGACCGTGGCCACGAGAAATAGAAACACGACCCCTGCCGCGGCCAGGTGTCCTTGGCCCGACAGATCGTCCTGCCGGTTGGGGTTGATGACCGCGACGGCGTCCGGCAGCTCCTCGTCGGCCTGGTGGTGATCGAGGACGATGACGTCCGCACCGGCGGCGTTCGCGGCGGCGATGGCGTTTGAGGAGGTGGTGCCGCAATCGACGGTCAGGATGAGGCGAGCCCCCTCCTCCACGAGCCCGGTGAGCGCCGCTGGCGTCGGTCCGTACCCCTCCGTGAGGCGATCGGGGATGTAGGTGAGGCAGGTGCGGCCATGGGCTCGCAGGAAGCGCTCCACGAGGGCCACGGAAGCCGCACCGTCCACGTCGTAGTCGCCGAACACGGCGATGGTCTCGCCTGCGCGGATGGCCGCCGTGAAGCGCTCCGCCCCGCGCTCCATATCCTGCAAGCGTGCCGGATCGGGCAGCAATGTCCGCAATGAGGGATCGAGATAGCGGTCGACGGTGTGAAGTTCGGCGCCGCGGGCGGCGAGCACCCGGCCTAACAGTTCCAGCAGACCATGGGCTTGAGAAATCGCCGCGGCGGCAACGCTGCGTGCAGGATCGAGGCGCTCGACCCAACGGCGTCCGCGCCCGGAACAGTCCACCCCAAGCAAAGCCGGCGCGGCATCCTTCTCGTCGTATTTCCGTGCCGCCGTCATGCCGTGCCACTCGCCTTGAGCTTGAGAGAAGCCGCGAGTGTAGCCGATTCGTTCCGGCTCCTGCCCGTCAGTCGAACTTGCCCACGTCGGGGTGCTCGGTCCTGATCCAGCGCACGGTGCGGGTCGAGGCCCGCATCACCACCGAATGTGTGAACACGGCGTCCTTGGTGAAGCGCACCCCTTCGAGGAGCGAGCCGTCGGTGACGCCGGTGGCGCCAAAGCTGAGATCGCCGGACACCATGTCCGCGATGGCGTATTTGCGGTCGAGATCGGAGATGCCGGCGGCACGGGCGCGGCCGCGCTGCTCCGGGTTCAAGGCCACCAGCCGGCCCTGCATCTGTCCGCCGATGCAGGCCAGCGTCGCGGCGGCGAGAACGCCTTCCGGGGCGCCGCCGATGCCCAAGTACATGTCGATGCCGGTCTCCAGGGGCTTCGTCACATGGATCACCCCGGCGATGTCGCCGTCGGTGATCAGGCGGAGCGCGGCGCCGGCCGCACGCATCTCCTCGATCAGCTTGCCGTGGCGCGGGCGGTCGAGAATGCAAACGGTGAGTTCGCTGACCGGGCTGCCCTTGGCTTTGGCGAGAGCCTTGAGGTTCTCGGCCGGCGTGGCGTCGAGGTCGACCAGGCCGTCGGGAAAGCCGGGTCCAATGGCGATCTTTTCCATGTAGATCGCCGGCACCCTGAGCAGGCTGCCGTGCTCGGCAACCGCCAGCACCGACAGCGCATTGGGCAGCGCCTTGGCGCATAGGGTGGCACCTTCCACGGGGTCCACGGCGAGGTCGAGCCTCACGCCATCGGGCGAACCTGCCCCGATCGTCTCGCCGTTGAAGAGGATTGGGGATTCGTCTTCGTCGCCCTCGCCCACGACGACAACGCCTTCGATGGGCAGGCGCGCGATTTCCCGATACATGGCGGCGGCGGCGCCTTCGTCGGCGGCTGCCTCGTCGCCGCGCCCCCGCCAGCGGGCGGCGGCAACCGCGGTGGCTTCGGTAACGCGGACGATATCCAACGCGAGCGCGCGGTCGAGTTCGGTTCTGGCCGTCCCCTCTGACACGTCCGATCCTCCCTGCTCTTTCGCGCAAGCGCAGCCGCGTCGTTGTCTTTACAGACTCTCTATCACAGTTTTTCGATGCGGATCATTTGGGGCTTGGCATCGACATGACCGTCTCGCTCGATCCCGGCCAGGGCTTTGCGGACCGCGGCTTCGGTCGTCTGATGGGTCACCAGCACGACGGCCGCCCGGGCGTCGCTTGCGCGGCTGCGCGGCCGCCGCTGGACGATGCTCTCGATGGAGATCTTCTGCTCGGCCATGCGCTGGGCGATCGCGGCGAAGGCGCCGGTCCGGTCGTGGACGGACAGCCGGATATAGTAGCCACCCTCATGGGCGCGCATCTGCGCCTTCTTATAGGGCTTCAGATCCTTCGCGCGGATGCCGAAGGGCGGCAGAATGTGGCCGCGGGCGATGTCGATGATGTCGCTCATCACCGCCGAGGCGGTGGGACCGCCGCCGGCGCCGGGACCGATCAGCATGACGTCGCCGACGAAATCGCCGTCAATGGCGACACAGTTCGAGATCCCGTCGACTTCGGCGATCGCGGTGTGTTTGGGCACCATGGTCGGATGGACGCGCTGCTCGATGCCGCTGTCGGTGCGAAGCGCCACGCCGAGCAGCTTGATGCGGTAGCCAAGATCGGCGGCGGCCTCGATATCGGCGGGCGTGATGGTCTCGATGCCCTCCACGTAGACGGCGTCGAAACTGGTACGGGTGCCGAAGGCCAGGCTCGTGAGCAACGCCAGCTTATGCGCGGTGTCGAAGCCGCCAATGTCGAATGTCGGGTCGGCCTCGGCGTAGCCTTGCGTCTGGGCTTCCTTCAGGACGTCGGCAAAGCTTCTGCCCTCCTGCTCCATGAGGGTCAGGATGTAATTGCAGGTGCCGTTGAGGATGCCGTAGACGCGCGAGATGTCGTTGCCTTGCAGGCCTTCGCGAATGACTTTGACCACGGGAATGCCGCCGGCGACCGCCCCCTCGAAATTGAGGGCCGCGCCATGCCTCTCGGCCAGCGCGGCGAGGCTCGCACCGTGATGGGCGAGCAGCGCCTTGTTGGCGGTGACCACATGCTTGCCGGCGCGCAGCGCGGCTTCGACCGCCTCCTTGGCCACGCCCTCCTCGCCACCGATCAACTCGACGAAGACATCGATGCCGGGATCGGTGGCCAGCTTGACCGGATCTTGTACGAAGCGGACGGCCGAGAGATCGGCATCACGCTTCTTGCGCTTGTTGCGGGCAGAGACGGCGACGACCTCGACAGGCCTGCCGGTTCGCGCGGCGAGCGTGTTTCCACGCGCCGCAAGGAGCCGCAACAGGCCGCTGCCGACAGTGCCGATGCCGGCCAGTCCAAGCTTCAATCCATCAGCCATCGGAAGAATTCAGAACGTCCGGTTCGCCTTGGAGGCAATGGGAATGACGTTATGCAGCGAATTTGCTGAGTCAGTGAGGAATTTTCGGATATTGCGCGCGGCTTGGCGAATCCGCTGCTCGTTCTCCACCAGCGCGATGCGGACATAGCCCTCGCCGTATTCGCCGAAGCCGACGCCGGGCGATACCGCGACGCCGGCCTCCTCGAGCAACATTTTCGAGAATTCGAGCGAGCCGAGATGGGCGAACATGTCGGGGATCGGCGCCCAGGCGAACATCGTCGCGGGCGGCGATGGGATCGGCCAGCCGGCGCGCGACAGCGCATCGACCAGGCAATCGCGCCGCCTCCGGTAGACACCGCGGATCTCATCGATGCAGCCTTGCGGTCCGTTGAGGGCGGCGGTCGCGGCGACCTGGATCGGCGTGAAGGCGCCGTAGTCGAGATAGGACTTCACCCGGGTCAGCGCCTGAATCAGCCGCTCATTGCCGACCGCGAAGCCCATGCGCCAGCCGGGCATGGAATAGGTCTTGGACAGCGACGTGAACTCGACGGCGATATCCATGCCGCCGGGAATCTCGAGAATGGACGGCGGCGGCTCGCCCTCGAAATAGATTTCGGCGTAAGCGAGATCCGACAGCACGATGAGATCATTCTTCTTGGCGAAGGCGACGATCTCCCGATAGAAGTCGCGGCTGGCGACGACGGCGGTCGGGTTGGCCGGGTAGTTCAGCACCAGCACCGAGGGCTTGGGCACCGAATGGCGCACGGCCTTGTCGAGCGACACCATGAATTGCGAGTCCGTGCTCGCCGGCAGATGCCGGATCACGCCGCCGGACATGATGAACCCGAACTCGTGGATCGGATAGGTCGGGTTCGGCACGAGGATGACGTCGCCGGGCGCGGTAATGGCCTGCGCGACGTTGGCGAAACCCTCTTTCGAGCCGAGGGTGGCGACCACCTGCGTCTCGGGATTGAGCTTCACGCCGAAACGGCGGTCGTAATAGGCCGCTTGCGCCCGGCGCAAGCCCCCGATGCCCTTGGACGCGGAATAGCGGTTGGTGCGGGGATCCCGGACGGTCTCCACCAGCTTGTCGACGATATGCTGCGGCGTGGGCATATCGGGATTGCCCATGCCGAAATCGATGATGTCGTCGCCGCGCGCGCGGGCGCCGGCCTTGAGCTTGTTGACTTGCTCGAAGACATAGGGCGGCAGTCGCTTAATTCTATGAAATTCGTCGTGCACGGATGTTTGTCCCCAACGATCGGCCAAAGAGCTAAAATGGGAGTCTGCAGTTGAACCACGAAATGGGGCCGCCGGGCAAGCGGATCGCGCATGGGACGCCGCCCGTCAGCGTTGATTCTAGTTGCTTTTTGGCGGACCGCCGTCGCCCTGCTCGAGCTGCTCCTGCTGGCGCTGCTTGTCCTGCTGGAGTTCGGTGATCGCGGCCTTCTTCTCGGATTTGGTCAAAGTTCGATCATAGCTGCGGACGAGATCGGTGAACCGCTTCATCGGCTGGCCGTCGGTCATCGTATCGGCGCAGCCGCCAAGCCAAAAGGCAGGCAGCATCGCCACGACGCAACATGTTGATCGTAAGAACATCGGTAAGATGTTGGCTCTTGTGGACTTTCCCCTGGCGATTGACATCGCCTGACGCTTATATTGCATAGCACAATGGATGGTCACGCGGAAGCTGCTGCAGGGGGTTAGTCTCACTTCAACCCGGCAGGAGCGTGGTCAAGTGGTTGTAACCTAAGGACAAATTCATGCAGGAACGAAATACGAGCGCCGGGGAAACCGCCGCCGAGGGCTGTCCAGTCAGCCAGATTGACGAGTTTGCACAGAATATGGTCCGCCTCTTCGACCAGGGGACAAAAGTTTTCTCGACGCTCGCCGAGCGCAGCACCAACGGCGGCGGCCCTTACAGCATGTCCTCCGAGGTCGGCGAGGCCGCCAAAACGCTTGGCGAGATCGCCCGCGTTTGGGCCGGCGACCCCGGCAAGCTGGTGGCGGCGCAAGGGGATCTGTTTCAGAGCTATGCGGACTTATGGGGCCGGTCCGTTCGTCGATTCCTCGGCGAGGACGTCGAACCCGTGGCTCAGCCGGAGCCCGGCGACAACCGCTTCAAGGATCCCGACTGGTCCGACAAGCAGTTCTTCGACTTCTGGAAGCAGGCTTATCTGATCACCTCGCGCTGGGCCGAGGATACCGCCCGCAAGACCGAGGGGGTCGACGAGCGGACGCACAAGAAGGCTATGTTCTATCTGGAGCAGATGCTGGCCGCGCTGTCGCCGTCGAATTTCGCCTTCACCAACCCGGAAGTGGTGCGCGCCACGATCGCCACCAATGCCGATAACTTGGTGCAGGGCATGACCCAGCTGGCGCAGGATCTCAATCAGTCGGGCGACCTGTTGCGCATCAGCCAGACGGACCTCGGCGCGTTCAAGGTCGGCCGCGATCTCGCCGTCACGCCCGGCAAGGTGGTGTTCCAGAACGACCTTATCCAGTTGATCCAGTATGCGCCGACCACGGAGCAGGTGTATGAGCGCCCGCTCATCATCGCGCCGCCGTGGATCAACAAATATTACATCCTCGATCTCAAGCCCGAGAAGTCATTCGTCAAATGGGCGGTCGATCAGGGCTTCACCGTGTTCATGATCTCTTGGGTCAACCCGGATGCCAGTCTCTCCCAGAAGACCTTCGAGGACTATATGCGCGAGGGCATTCTCGGCGCCGTCGAGGCGGTGAACCGCCAACTCGGCATCCATCATGTGAATGTGCTCGGCTACTGCGTCGGCGGCACGCTGCTCGGCTCCACCCTCGCCTATATGGCGGCCAAGGGTGACGATCGTATTGCCTCGGCGACGTTTCTCACGGCGCAAGTCGATTTCACCGAGGCTGGCGATCTGCTGATCTTCATCGACGACACCCAGCTCACCTCGCTCGAGGAGATGATGTCGGAGCACGGCTATCTCGACGGCGCGCGCATGGCGAGCGTGTTCAATATGCTCCGGCCGCGGGATCTGATCTGGCCTTACGTCGTGAACAACTATCTGCTGGGCAAGAAGCCCTTCCCGTTCGATCTATTGTTCTGGAATGCCGATTCCACGCGGCTGCCGGCCGCCAATCATGCCTTTTACCTGCGCGAATTCTATCACGAGAACCGCTTGAGCAAGGGCGAGATGGAGCTTGGCGGGGTGAAGCTCGACCTGTCCAAGGTGAAGATCCCGATCTACGAGCTGTTCACCCGCGAGGATCATATCGCACCCGCTGTCTCGGTGTTCCGGGGGAGCAAGCTGTTCGGCGGGCCCGTGCGCCATGTGATGGCGGGGTCGGGGCATATCGCCGGCGTGGTCAACCCGCCGGCCAAGAAGAAGTATCAATATTGGGCCGACGGCGGTGCGGCGACCTCGCTCGAGGAATGGACCAAGCGGGCCACCGAGACGGCCGGCTCCTGGTGGCCGGACTGGACGAAATGGCTGGCGACACAATCGGGCGAGATGGTCCCGGCGCGCGATCCCGCAGCCGGACCGCTCAAGCCGATCGAGGACGCGCCCGGGTCGTATGTGAAGGGCGAGAAGTAGCCGCTTACGGAAAAAGCGGTAGCTGCTCGAGCGCGGTGGTCTCGTCGAGGCCATGCATCAGGTTGAAATTCTGCAAGGCCTGGCCGGCAGAGCCCTTGACCAGATTGTCGATGGCCGACACGACGATGGCGCGGCCTTGCAGCCGGTCGGCGAACACGCCGATATGGCAATAGTTCGAGCCGCGCACATGCTGGGTCGCCGGGATGACACCCTCCTCCACCACGCGCACGAAGGGGCTCGTGGCGTAAGCGTCGTCGAGGGCTTTCCGGAGGTCGCCGGCGGTCGCCTTGCCGGCCAGCCGCACATAAGAGGTGCAGAGCTCGCCACGGGTCATGGGCGCCAGATGCGGGGTGAAGTTCACCATCACGGGGACACCCGCCGCCGCCACGAGTTCCTGTTCGATCTCCGGGACATGGCGATGGCTGCCGATGCCATAGGGCGACAGCCCCTCGCCGGCTTCCGAAAACAGAATGTTCTGTTTCAGCGTCCGCCCGGCGCCCGACACGCCCGATTTGGCGTCGATGATGATGTCCCGGCTCTCGATTAGCCCGGTCTGCACAAGCGGCCGCAGCGCCAGCAGCACGGCGGTCGGATAGCAGCCTGGACAGGCGACCAGACGCGCCGATTTGATCGCGTCGCGATAATGCTCGGTGAGCCCATAGACGGCGCCGGCGTGAAGCTCCGGGGAGCTATGCTCGCCGCCATACCACTCGGCGTAGGTGCCGAGGTCCCGCAGGCGGAAGTCGGCCGACATGTCGACCACCTTCACCCGCTCAGGCAGCTTCTTGATCTCGGCATGGGCGGTGCCGTGGGGCAGTCCGCAGAAGGCCACGTCGATTCCGCTCCAGTCCACCTCGTCGGCGGTGACGAGCGCCGGCACATCGAGGCTGGCAAGATGCGGGAAGACTTGCCCCAACGCCTGGCCGGCATGGCCCTTGGCGATCAGCGCGGCAATCTTGATGGAAGGATGTCTGGCGGCGAGCCGAATCAGGTCGGCGCCGGTATAGCCGGAAGCGCCGAGCACTGCGGCCCGGATGAGTTCGGTGACCATGGTCGTGACTCCCTAGAGTCCGCCCGAATTGAGCAAATGAGGTGTGGGGCCGCGCCACTCGTCATACCAGCGTAAGCCGGTATCCAGCACAATGACCAAAGAGTCTCAACTGGATTCCGACTTTGGCCGAAATGACGGAGATGGAAGCTGAGGCGATTAGCGCTTCGAGAACTGGAAGCTCTTTCGGGCCTTGGCCTTGCCGTACTTCTTACGCTCGACGGTGCGGGCGTCGCGGGTCAGGAAGCCTGCCTTCTTCAGCACGCCGCGGAGTTCCGGCTCGAAGCGCGTGAGCGCCTTGGAGATGCCGTGGCGCACGGCACCGGCCTGACCGGACAGTCCACCACCGCTGACGGTGCAGACGATGTCGAACTGATCCTCGCGCTGCGCGGTGACGAGAGGCTGCTTCAGGATCATCCGCAAGACTGGCCGCGCGAAATAGGTGACATGGTCCCTGCCGTTGACCGTGATCTTGCCGGGTCCCGGCTTGACCCACACGCGGGCGACGGCGTCCTTGCGCTTGCCCGTGGCATAGGCGCGGCCTTGCGCGTCCACCTTCTTCTCGTAGACGGGTGCGGCTTCGGCGACGTCGCCCTTGAGCGGCGCCAGATCTTCAAGCGTCATTGTCTCGCTCACGGTCACGCGCTCCTTGCATTCTTGGGGTTGAGGGCGGCGACGTCGAGCTTCACCGGGTTCTGCGCCTCGTGCGGATGCTCCGCGCCGGCGTAGATCTTCAAATTCTTCATCTGCTTGCGCCCGAGGGGCCCGCGCGGAACCATGCGCTCGACCGCCTTGTGCAGCACGCGCTCGGGGTGCTTGCCGTCGAGGATCTTCTCCGGGGTGCGGCTCTTGATGCCGCCCGGATAGCCCGTGTGCCAGTTATAGACCTTGTCGGCGCGCTTATCGCCGGTGAACACGACCTGCTTGGCGTTGATGACGATGATATTGTCGCCGTCATCCATATGGGGCGTGAAGGTCGGCTTGTGCTTGCCTCTCAGCCGCGTTGCGATCAAAGCGGCGAGCCGGCCGACCACAAGGCCGTTGGCGTCGATGAGAATCCAGGACTTGTCGATGTCCTTGGGCGTGGCGGAGAAGGTTTTCATGGTCGCGTGCACTCGAAGGTCTTTCAAAAGATCGGCGCTTCTAACGAGAAGCCCGCAAGGGGTCAAGCGGAACGGAATGTCTTATACACCTCAATGCCTTAGATATGTGGTATTATGGCACCGGCGCGAAAATGACTGTGAGGCCTCGCGTTTCTCAAGTGTTTTGCTGTAAAGCCGTAATCTGGCAGTGAGGCAACGGATTCCCGAAAATGGCAAGCCCTTCCGCGCAAATTTCACCTGAGAGCGGCGTTCTGCTCACCGAGCATCGCGGGCCGGTCAGGGTCATCACCCTCAACCGGCCGCAAGCCTGCAATTGCCTCTCCATGGACCTCATGGCGGCTCTGCATGCCGCCGTAGCTGAGGCGGGCCGGGACACGGCTGTGCGCGTGGTCGTGCTGACGGGCGCGGGTCCAGCCTTCTCCTCGGGCCACGATCTGAAGGAGCTGACGGCGCACCGCGACGATGGGGACCGCGGCCGCGCCTTCTTCGCCGCGACCATGGCCGCCTGCGCCGAAATGATGCTCGCCATCGTGCGCTCGCCCAAGCCGGTCATCGCCGCGGTGAATGGAATCGCCACGGCGGCCGGCTGCCAGCTCGTGGCGAGCTGCGACCTCGCCGTGGCCGCCGTCGATGCGCGCTTCGCCACGCCGGGCGTCAATATCGGACTGTTCTGCTCAACGCCCATGGTGGCGCTCAGCCGCAACGTGTCGCGCAAAGGCGCCATGGAGATGCTGCTCTTGGGCGAGATGGTCGGGGCCGACGAGGCGCAGCGGCTCGGGCTCGTGAACCGCGTGGTCGAGGCCGACCGTGTCGTGAACGAGGCGGTGGAACTCGGCCGCAAGATCGCCGCCAAGCCCGCGCGCACACTCAAGATCGGCAAGGAAGCGTTTTACAAGCAGCTCGAAATGCCGCTCGAGGACGCTTACGCGTACGCCGCGCAAGTCATGGTGGAGAACATGCTCGACGGCGAGGCTGAAGAAGGCATCGGCGCCTTCCTCGACAAGCGCGAGCCTAACTGGCCGCGCTGACCCTTAGTAGCTTACGGACAGCGCAATATTGGCGAGATCGACGTCCTGGCCGGTTTCCTCAAGTTGCCCCTTGCGGTATCCGAGCGTCGAGCCGAGATGCCCCTTCTCGTCCAGCGCGAGGGTGAGCGAGGTGTCGAGTAACTCGTAGTCGCGTCCCGAAAGCCAGTCGTAAAGCCACCCATAGCTGATTTCGTAGTGGATGCGCTGGATTCACCATGGGACAGAGTCGAGCTTCCTGCCGTCGACAGCCAATGTCACCGTCGGCCCCATGCGGAAGGCCTCGTCATGGTCGAAGAAGATTGGCTGGAGACTGGCATCAGACAGATCGCTCACATACTCCGCTTGGATCATGGGGCTGAGAGAAAAGACCAAGTTGCGCCCCAGCGGAATCGGCGTGCCGAAATACGAAAAGATCGTATTACCGCCTTCGGGATTCACGCCGCCGATGGGCTGCCATGCGAGGTCGATCGACCAGTTCTTCGACTCCGCGCCGAAGCTAGAGGCCAGCGCGCCGCCAATGTCGACAAATTGGGTGGCACCAAAGACATTGGCAAAACCTGCCTCGAACGCCCCGCCATACGTTAGGTTATCGATGTCTTCTGTGGTCTTGGTCGAATTCGAGGTGCGGTCGAAATTTATGTAAGGCGCCAAGGTCAGGGTATCGATATACGCCGCATCACGCTGAACCTCCCCGTAATGGACGAAGGAGGCGGCCACAATGCCGTGTGCCGACCAAACTTCGTTGTCGCCGACGCGATCGTCGGCCCAGGCGAATTCCGCTCCCGCCGCATCGGCAAAGGGCGCCGGGTCGGCAAAGCTGCCAATCGCGTTCCGGGAGCGTCTGACGATAAGGTGTGTTTCGTTGCTTGCCGTTAGAGGATCGTCTGTCGCGACCGTCGTGGCGGTCAACGCGGGACTGCGTCGCTGCGTCGGCTCGACAGCGGCCTCGATGATCGGCGTACGGGGCGGGACAGGCGCCGGCAAGGAAAAGCTCGCCTTCACTGGAAATGCGTCGTAGCAGGCGAGTTCGTCGGGTTGCAATGCGCCATCACTCTTCGCGTCGCAGCGTCGGAAAGCGGGATTGGCGACATGGAGGTCGTAGACGGCCTCGCTGGCGAAGACACGACGATTGAGCGGTTGCGCGTCCGCGGCCGACAACATGCTTAGGACGCAGGCAAAGGCGGTCGCGGAAAAGACGAACTGAGACATGACGGTCCCCCATGTACTTCTACGGTTGTCAGGTGTTCTTGGCCTTGGACCTCCTACGCGCCGGAGCTTTAGCAGGGCTCGCTTTTCGTCGCGGCTTGCGCGCGGCCTGCCGCTTCGGTCCGGCGAACTTCCCTACCGACGTGGTATCTAGGCGAGTGCTCAGATTCGATACGGCAATGATCTTGTTGAGCTTGGACCAGATGGCATTGACGAGGTCGTCAACCATCTTGAGCCCAGGTATCTCTCGCGGAGAGAGCATCGCGTCGATCTGGCGCATCCAGCTTAGTTTGATGAAGACATTTGCTAATTGGCGCCAGGCACGGTCGGAGTACGAAAATGCCTTGCGCGCGTTTGTTGCTGGCTTGAGGTCAGACACCGGCGCGTGAAACACATCATGGAAATACCGGATTACATGCGCGCGAATGGTTTCTTTCGATATTGAAAGCAGTTGCATTATGGATCCCTCCACAACCCATTCACAACCTTCGAGTGTGCGTGGGCAATGCACAATTTCAATATCGACGCAGCGTGCCTCGGTTACGTGCCAAGGGGTTTCATGACCAGCGCCACCAGCGCCGCGCAGTTCGAGACCACGAGCTCATGATCCACGACAGCTACACGGATGCCTATATCCGCGACATCCTCGTGCAGTACCGGGTCATCGCCATGGTGGGCGCGAGTCCGAACGCGTCGCGGCCGAGCTATTTCGCCATGAAATATCTTCTGGCCAAGGGCTTCCAGGTGATCCCCGTCAATCCCGGACATGCGGGCAAGACGATCCTCGATCAGAAGGTATTCGCCACGCTCGGCGACATCGATCAGCCGGTGGAGATCGTCGATATCTTCCGCAATTCGGAAGTGGCCCTTCCCGTGACGCGCGACGCCATCGAGATCGGCGCCAAGGTGGTGTGGATGCAGCTCGGCGTGCGCAACGACGAGGCGGCAGCGCTGGCCGAGGCCGCCGGACTGAAAGTGGTGATGAATCGCTGCCCCAAGATCGAGTATGGCCGGTTGTCGGGCGAGATTTCCTGGGCCGGAGTCAATTCCGGCGTGTTGTCGTCCAAGCGTCCGATCCTCGGCGCCAAAGGCGGGCAACAGCGCGCGCTGCGCTCCGACAAGGTTTGAGCCGACGCACGCATGTCATTGCGGCGCAGCCCCTCCCTGCTCTGATATAGTTCGCCCGCGTCACAGTGAGGGATCTAGGGAGACAGCCGATGTACGAAGAACGCAAACCGGGTTTTAACACGCTGGCTATTCATGCCGGCGCCCAGCCGGACCCGGCCACCGGCGCGCGGGTCACGCCAATCTATCAGACCACGTCCTTTGTCTTCGACGACGTGGACCACGCCGCGGCCCTGTTCAACCTCGAGACCTTCGGCAACATCTATACTCGCATCATGAACCCGACCCAGGCGGTTCTGGAGGAGCGCCTGGCCGCGCTCGAGGGCGGCACGGCCGCACTCGCCGTCGCCTCGGGCCACGCGGCCCAAGCGATCGTGTTCCATACCCTGCTGGAGCCGGGCGATGAGTTCATCGCCGCCCGCCAGCTCTATGGCGGGTCGATCAACCAGTTCGGCCAGGCCTTCGCCAAATGCGGCTGGACGGTGAAGTGGGCCGACACCACGGACGCGGAGTCGTTCCGCGCGGCGGTCACCCCAAAAACCAAAGCCATTTTCGTGGAGTCGATCGCCAATCCCGGCGGCATCATCACCGACATCGCGGCGATCTCCGCGGTCGCCAAGGAAGCGAGCGTCCCGCTCATCGTCGACAACACGCTGGCCACGCCCTATCTCATGCGGCCCGTTGAGCATGGCGCGGACATCATCGTGCATTCGCTGACCAAATTCCTCGGTGGTCATGGCAATTCGATCGGCGGCGCCATCGTCGATTGCGGCACGTTCGACTGGATGGGAAGCGGCCGCTATGCGTCGCTGTCGTCGCCCTCCCCGAGCTATCACGGCATCAGGCTGGCCGAGACCTTCGGCAATTTCGCCTTCGCCATCGCGTGCCGCGTGCTCGGTTTGCGCGACCTCGGTCCGGCGATATCGCCGTTCAACGCCTTTCTCATCCTCACCGGCATCGAGACGCTGCCGTTGCGCATGCAGCGCCATTGCGACAACGCGTTTCAGGTCGCCACCTGGTTGGTGGCCCACGACAAGGTGGCCTGGGTGAACTATGCGGGGCTCGTTGAAAATCCGTATCACCGCCTCGCCAAGCGCTACTGCCCGGACGGGGCTGGTGCGGTGTTCACCTTCGGGCTCAAAGGCGGCTATGACGCCGGCATCGGTCTCGTCAGCAACGTCAAGCTGTTCAGCCATCTCGCCAATATCGGCGACACGCGCAGCCTGATCATTCACCCGGCCTCGACCACGCACCGCCAGCTCTCGGATGAGCATCGCGAGCGTGCGGGTGCTGGCCCTGAGGTGGTGCGGCTGTCGATCGGGCTGGAGAATGTCGACGACATCATCGCCGATCTCGATCAGGCGCTTGCCGCCGTTTGAGCTCCCGGTGCCGGAAGCGTGTCGTGGCAAGCAGTCCAGAGATGGAAGAGTGCTGCGGCGAACACGGCGATGGCGCCGGCTTGATGGGCCAGGCCGAGCTCGATGGGCACGGCGAGCAGCAATGTCCATACGCCGAGTGTCGCTTGCAGCAGGCAGAGCACGGCGAGCATCAAGGAACTGCCTATCAGCGTTTGCTCGGCACCTTTGAGCGCGAGCCATAGGGCTTGCGCAATGCTGGCAACCACCAACGCATAGCCCAGCATGCGATGGTCGAACTGCACCGTGAGCGGGTTTTCGAACAGGTTCAGATACCAGGGTGAGGCGTCGCCGAGGCCGCTCGGGATAAAGGCGCCGTTGATCAGCGGCCAGGTGTTGAAGCCGAGCCCCCCGTCGATCCCGGCCACCAGGGCGCCCGCCAGCAGTTGCAGGAAAACCAGACCGAGCACGGCGGCCGCGATCCAGGCCGCGGCGCCGAACCGCGCATGTTTCTGTTGTGCGCCGAGCCCGAAGAGCAGCCACAGCGTGGTGCCGAAGATCAGGATCGCGACTCCAAAATGCGCGGCAAGCCGATATTGGCTGACATCGGTGCGGTCCACGAGGCCGCTCTTGACCATGTACCAGCCAAGCGCGCCTTGCAGGCCCCCAAGCATGAAGAGTCCCAGGAGCCGGGGCATGAGGGTGCGCGGGATATAACCGGCGATCCAGAAGACAACTAACGGCAGCAAAAACACCATGCCGATGAAGCGGCCGAGAAAGCGGTGCGCCCACTCCCACCAATAGAGGGTCTTGAACGCCTCGAGGCTCATGTCGCGATTGATCTCGGTATATTCCGGGATCTTCTGGTAAGCCTCGAAGGCCGCTTGCCAATGCGCCTCGCTCAGCGGCGGGATGGCGCCGATGATCGGCTGCCATTCAGTAATGGACAGGCCTGAATCGGTGAGCCGCGTGGCCCCGCCGACGAGGATCATGGCGACGATGAGAAACGCGACGACGCCCAGCCAGATGCGCAAAGCCCGGACATGCGGTGCCGGCATCGCCGGGGCTCGCGTGCCTGTGTTCAGGCGCTGGGCGGCCACTTCAGTCATGTTGGGCTTGATAGCGGCCCTTAGGCCGCAACTCAATCGCCCGCGCCCTGCCCCGTTGCCGCAGCATCGCGCTTCTGGCCGGAGATCCCATTAGATGCGCGCACGATCCCGCAAACTGATCGGCACCGTGGTGCTGCTGGTGCTCCTCGTCCTCTACGCCTGGGTGGCGTCGGCGATCGGCGCGGGCCGTATCTCGGTGGCGCCAGCCTGGGCCCAATTCGCCTATTTTCTCGTGGCGGGCCTGCTGTGGGTGGTTCCGGCCGCTGTTTTGATCAAATGGATGCAGCGGCCGGACTGATCGGTTAGGCGCCGACGCGCCTCAGGCGGCGTTGATTTGCTGAAACCCGTTCCACAGGGCGAACGGCGCACCCGAAAGATAGAGCGCGGTATAGGTCAGCGACTGATAATCGCCGTTGAGCGAGACCCGCGGCAACGCCGTCAGGTGCTGACGGTGGTCGGCGAACAGCATTCCCTTGCGCGTGGTCACCGCCGTCTTGAAGCCAGCCTCTTTCGCCAAATTGAAATCGCGCGGGCCGGCGCTGCCGGGATCGCCGTAGGGAAAGGCAAAATGGGCCGGGCGCGTGCCAAGCTCCTTGGCGATACGGTCGGCGCTGCCGACCATTTCTTCCATCGCCTTCGTCTCGGGCAGCTTGGCGATGGCGAAGTGATGCTCCGTATGGGCGCCGATGGTGACCAGCGGATCGGCGGCCATGGTCCGGATCTCGTCCCAATTCATCACCTGTTCGCGGCACTCCGCGCTCAGGCCCACGCCATAGCGATGGGCAAGCTTGCGGACCACATCGCGCTGAACCACGTCATCGAGGCCGCGCAACCACCAATAGATCTCCTCGAAGGCATGATCCTTGTCTGCATCAGTCGCCGTCGGCAAGCGCCAGGTCTCGCCCTGACGGCAGACGGCAATCTCGTCCTTGGCACGACAAACAATTTCCTCCAAGGCGAGCCACCATAGCTCGCCGTGTCCGTCCGGATAGGCGGTCGGCACATAGAGTGTCAGCGGCAGTCCGCGCCGTTTGAACATGGGATAGGCGCATTGGAGGTTGTCGCGGTAGCCGTCATCGAAGGTGAAGCAGACGAAGCGCTTGTCGTCTTCGGCTTCTAGACGGGCCACGGCCTCGTCGAGGGAGATCACGTCGAGACCGGCCTCCGATACTTGATCGAGCACTGACTCGAGGAACTCGGGCGTCACGTCCAAGATGCGATTGGGTGCGAAGGCCTTCGGCGTGGGCGGGGCCGGACGCACATGGTGAAGGGTGAAGATCACCCCAACCCCTTGGGTATAAGGCGCAAGCAGGCGATGGGCGCCCGTATGGTACAGGCCCGCCATCGCTGCCTTCATCATGGCGGTCTTTACATTGCCCACGCCGCTCTCCTTCACCGCTTGCCACCAAGAATTAACCTGGCTCTGCCATGGTCGCCGAGCCAAGCGCGCATAGTGACGCTGGTTCCTTGCGAAACGATTGCCGGGCCGGATTTGGCCAAAGCTGCCGTGCGGCATCGGGACGCTCTTTGACGCGCAAGGTGGGGCCGTGAGATAGGGATGGTATCGACGCATGACTTCCACGGCCTTGCTTCGTCCTGACACCGAAATCGCGCAACGGATGATCGCCCAAGACGGGCCGATCTCCGTGCAGACTAGCCTCGGCACCATTTCTCTGCGGATGACTCGCGACCTTCAGGGCCTCAAGGGGCTCTGGGAGGCCATGCAAGCGGCGGCGCCATGCACGGCGGCCCAGACCTATGATTGGGCACAAGCCTGGACGAAGACTGTGCTCGGACCGGCGGGGCGCGAGCCGGCGGTTGCCGTGGGCTATGGCGCCGACGGTGCGGCCTTGTTCCTCTGGCCTTTCGAGATCGGAACGGCGTTTGGGCTCCGGGTGATGAAATGGCTCGGCCAAGACCATGCCAATTACAACATGGGGTTGTTTCTGCCGGCAGCGGCGGAAGGGCTCTCGGCGAAGGACATCTCCCGTCTCTTGCGGGAAGTGGCCAGCCAAGCGGGCGCCGCGGCCGCGATCCTCGACGCGCAGCCCGTGACGTGGGATGGCGTCGCCAATCCTTTGGCAAAGCTGTCGCATCAGCAGTCGCCCAATAGCGGCTACGCGATCCGACTGAGCGACTTCACCGCACTTTACGAAAGCCGATTCAGCAAGCGGTCGCGGACCACCCTGGAACGCAAGGAGCGCAGGCTGCACGAGTTTGGCACGCTTCATTACGGATGGGCCGAGACCCGCGACGAAAAGCTCGCCTTACTGGAGACGTTTTTCGCTCAGAAGAGCCGGCAGTTCGCCGCCATGGGTATCAAGAACGTCTTTGACGTTCATGCACGCGCCTTCTATCGCGAGATCGCCCTGCTGGATGGCGACAATCCCAGCCGGCTCAGGCTCGGCTATCTGAAACTGGATGACAAAGTCCTGGCGACGTTTAGCGGCGCCGTCTGTCACAAGCGGATGGGCGTGGTGTTGTCTTCGCTCGCCGAGGGCGACACCCAACGGCAGTCTCCCGGCGCGCTATTGATGCGGCATCAGATCGCCGAAGCCGCCGATGCGGGGCTGGCGTATTTCGACCTCGGCGTGGGCAAGGCGCGGCACAAGGACGAGTGGTGCGATGTCGTTCAGGCGCTGTTCGATAGTTTCATCGCGTTCAAGCCGCAAGGGCTGCTGTTGACGCTGCCGTTGTCGGCCATGGCGCGGCTGAAGCGGGTGATCAAATCCAACAGCCGACTGTGGTCGGCGGCGCAAGAGATGCGCACGCGGCTGCTGGGGCGCTAGGCATAGCGCCCGTGATCGTATCTCAGACGGCGGCGATTCGATTGAACAGGCCCGCGCGGCGCTGCTTGCCATTGCCTTCATAGACAACGACCGGACAGCCGAGTGCCTGGTATGTGGACAAGGCCTCGTCCGCGCTGTCGATACTTCCGCCTCGCGGCAGCACGGCGACCATGGCCGGTAGCTCGAATTTAAGGGCCGGCATCAATGCCTGCACTGCGCGCAGATCCGCATGCAGCACGACGCAGCCATAGGCTTGTGTCAGCGCCTCGAACACGCGCATGAAGCGATCCGGTTCGGGGGCCGCGCCCGTCACCGTGGGATTGCCCGCGGGGATCACCTGCAAAAGCGTGTCCTCATCGATGCGGATGACATCGGCGAAGCTGGCGCGGCCCACCGCCAGATCGGCGAAGCCCGGCACGCGCGGCATGCCGAGCGGTCCTGATACGGCCGAAGAGCCTTTGGCCAGATCGACAAGCACAACCTGCTCGTTGCGATCGACAAGGGCGCGCGCCAGTCCGATCGCAGCCAGGGTGGCATCGGCCTTCGGCGAGACGCCGGCGACAAGAAGCGCACGCGGCAAGCCGCCAGTGGCCAAGGCGAGTACCCGGTCGAGCACCGCATCCAGCGACGTCAAGACGGGTCCGACATTGCGTCTGCCGGTTTTCGGCGCGGCGGGTATCGCCGCCGGCGCGTCGATCTCCGATGCCGCAATCCGTTGGGTCAGATAGTGACGAAGGTCGTTCGGACTGAGCGCGGCCATCTCGGCACCTCCTGTCGTTGACTTGGCGGCTTCGTTGCCGTCGCCGCTCATCTTGGCGGCGGCCCGGCGAAAGCGGTCGAAAAATCCTTTGGCGTGACGCGGTTTGCGCTCTTTCGCCGGCGCCGCGTTGTTGCGGCCGTCGGCAAATTCGCGCTGGAGCCGGTCGAGAAGCCCAGTGGCGGCCGGCTTGGCACTTGCCGCCGCTGTCTCCGTAGCCCCGGGCTCTGGCGTTGGCGCGGTCTCTTGTGTTGGTACGGTCTTCGGCGTTGGCACGGTCTTCGGCGTCACCGTGACCCTGGGCTCTTGCTTTGCGGCAGGCGCCGTGTCGGCGACGGTCGCGACCGCTTCTACGCGCTGTGATTTTTGCGTGGCCGATGCCGGCTCGGCGGTCGCTGCCGCCGGCGTGTCTGTCACGGGCGTCGGCGCTTCCGTGGCTTCCGGCTTGGCCTGGCTACCTCGTGTCGGTCTGACCCGGAGCCAGCTCGGCTTCTTCGGCGGCTCCTTGGCGCGCCAAACGGTCGGCCGGAGGGGTGCCTCGGTGTCGCTGTCTTCGATCTGCGTCTCAGCTCGCGTTTCGGTCCCAATGTCTGGCTTGCTGGTCACCGCATCGCTCTGACGGACGCTGGCGGGGGCTGCCACCGGAATGACCACCGGCAGCTTGCGTGCCGCCGGAACCGTAGCAGCGCGCGCTGCCGGTCTCGGGTTGCGCGGCGCGGTCTTGGCGACCCGCGCGGCGGCTTCCACCGGCCTCATTAACGGCGCGGGCATCGGCTGAGCCGGTTCGGGATCTGTCCGCTCGGGACGGCGGCGGCGCTTCAGCCGGGGTTCGCGCTCGCGTACCGGCGCGTAGTTCGCGGTTCCGGTGATGAGTTCGCGGGCGAGGATATAGGCGAGTGCGAGGAGCGCGGTTGCGGCGGTGACGAGGAGGGTGAGCGGTCCGCGCTTGGGGAAGGACGGCAGCACGGATGCGTGCGCGCGTGAGACG
>Ga0307378_10003774_pt1 | contig 21975 bp, 38 predicted proteins | sample UN1MG_FD_202238 | JGI IMG/M metagenome (GOLD analysis project Ga0307378, IMG submission 202238) | Soil microbial communities from Risofladan, Vaasa, Finland - UN-1 | ecosystem: Environmental > Terrestrial > Soil > Coastal area > Acid sulfate soil | place: Finland: Risofladan, Vaasa | collected...
TGGCAGAACAGCTATGATAAGAGTTTAGCTCTTAAGTTTGCTCTTGGTACATCAATCATCATTTGTTCTAATGGTATGGTGAAAGGTGATCACGGAGCTTTTAGAAAGAAGCACCAAGGAGATATACAAACCTTTACACCAGCAGCTATATCAGAATACATAAAAGGTGGTGGTGATACTTTTCAAGACCTGCAGAAAGATCGTGATGCATTAAAGCAATACGAAGCTACAGAACAAACTCAAGCAGAGCTGTTAGGTAGATTGTTTCTTCAGGAAGAAATCATTACATCTACACAGCTAAACATAGTTAAGAGAGAACTTAGAAATCCAACTCATGACTATGATGCACAGGGAAGTATGTGGGAACTGTACAATCATGTTACATTTGCATTGAAAGAAACACATCCATCAGATTGGATGCAAGATCACATAGACACTCATAATTTCTTTACAGGACATATTGGTTCTTTAAACGAGAATATGAAAGCAGATGCAGATATGTTTGCAGTTGTGCTTAGTAAGCAATTAGATATGTTTCAATCATGAAAGCAAAAGATTATGTAAACAATCTTGTAGAGATTCTGAAAAAAGATCCTCAAATAGGTGAATTAGAAGTAATCTATTCTCAAGATGACGAAGGTAACTCTTACCAGAAGGTAAATTTTCATGCGTGTATTTTAAAAACAAAAGGACTGAAGAATCAGTACATTGATGTAGAGATACAGATTCATGAAGATGAGATAGACAAGAACACAACAGCATTATGTATTAACTAATATGAGAAAGTTTAAATATGAATACTATTGTAATGATTGTGGTGATGATTTTGTTAGTGAAAAGAAAGAGACATTGTGTACGCAGTGTCTGTCATCTAACATAAAGAACACAGCAATTACACAATGGGAAGAAAAAGAATAGTTTATGAACTGGAATAATTTTAAAGAACACTTCCACACATCGTGGCATGATAAAATGAAACCATTTATAGAAAGCAATGAATGTGATGATATATATGCATTCTTGAAGAAAGAGAGTAAGAGGGGCAAAGAAATTGCTCCTCTGTCATCTCAGGTATATAGATGTTTCAAAGAAACACCACTGGGTGAAGTGAAGGCAGTGATTGTGGGCATGTGTCCCTATCACACATTTAAGAATGAATTACCTGTAGCAGATGGTTTGCTTATGGGCTGTTCTGTAACAGGATATACACAACCATCACTTAAGAACTTCTATGGAGCTCTTGAGAATGAGTTTCACAGAGGGCTCAGTCTAAGTTATGATCCATCACCTGATGTGTCTTACTTAGCACAACAGGGAATACTTATGCTTAACGTAGCACTCACCACTGAGAAGAACAAGGCTGGTAGTCACATAGATGCATGGGAACCTTTTACAAAGTATTTGTTTGAAGAGGTTCTTAATCCACTAGGTGTACCATATGTCTTTCTTGGTAAGGACGCAGGTAGGTATAAGAAGTATACAGGCATCTTTGCTCACACATTTATAGTTAGTCATCCAGCCAGTGCTTCATACAAGGGTATAGACTGGGACTCAGAAGGTGTGTTTACAAAGGTGGATACACTAATTTATGAAAACAACGGATTTAGCATCAACTGGTTAAAAGATGCAGAAGATCCATTTTAAAAACAGAAACAATGATGAGAGGAACATTAACAGAAGATCCTGGAGATCTACAAATAGGAGATGAAATAATTACTAACCAAGGCTCAGAGATGAGATGTTATGTAGTGGAAGAAACTCCACGAGTTAGTAAATTGAAAACATGGCACAATGGTAAAACACGATACATAGCTGTAAAGTGTAGAGTTGCTATGACAATGAAGACAACAACAGGTACAAATGCTTATAATAATAGAACTTGGACTAATACCTGGAAAACGTATGAGTTCAGAGTGCCTAATGGAAACGATCCAATAACAAAAGTGGATTTAAACTTTAAACAAATATACATAATTAATAAATTTAACAATGGATAACACAGTAAACAGACCAATTAAACAAGAAGATCTCCAAGTGGGAGATGAAGTGATTGTACGAGGTTTAGACCTCAACTACATGCAAATTGTAAGACCTCCAAAACAAAAACAATACAAAGATTATCAAGGAAATCCTTACACAGGATGGACAGCAGCTGTATGTAATAGAATGAACAGTAAGTTTGATAAGAAATGGGATACAGATGATAAAGATAATGTAAGATTTGACTTTGATTATAAGTCTATCTGGTTAGTAAAACGAGGAGATAACAATTAATAAATAAGAACAGAAATGAGACTGGAAAATCAGAAACAATCAACCGTCCTAACAACAGGACCAGCTAACAAGAGCATAGGAATGTCCCTAGACTTAGATTCTGCACAGGTATTGATGCAGATGTTAAGTAAGAATCTGTATTCAGATGCAATAGGCTCTGCAGTTAGAGAGTGTGCCAGTAATGCACTGGACAGTCATAGAAGAGCAGGAGTGAATAAACCTATAGTGGTGTCTCTTGTAAGAAATGACAGTAACAATTATGAATTCTCTGTTGAGGATTTTGGTATTGGTTTAGACGCAGATGATGTAGAGAAAATCATCAGTAAGTATGGTAAGTCTACAAAGCGTGATAGTGATACAGAACTTGGTATGATGGGTCTTGGTTTCAAGGCCCCTTTAGCTTATGCTAGCAGCTTCTACTTTACATGTAGAAAAGATGGTGTTGAGCGTAAGTACATGATGTATGAGGGTGAAGAAACTAATACTATTGACTTGATATATGAAAAACCAACAATGGAAGACAATGGTGTTAAGGTGATCATACCTATCAAGTGGGGTGACCGTTTGGACTTTGTAAATAAGATAAGAGAGCAGCTTGCTTATTTTGAGCATGTATATTTCAATGTAGATGATATAGATAACAACTTTGTGATTCATAGATCAAACTTGTTTCAGTTCTCTGAACTATCTTCTGATAGCTATCTACATGTATGTCTTGATGATGTGTATTATCCACTAGACTTCAAGAAACTTGATATAGGTAAGATAGAAATACCTGTAGGTCTGAGACTTAGTTTGACAGATGGTGTGTTTCCTACACCAAACCGTGAGGCTCTTAGATATACACCTGAAGCAAAAGCAGCTATTCTAGAAAAGATACAACGCTTTGCTAATGTAATGACACAACGGTATAATCAATCAGTCACTGTAAATAGTGATGTGTATGCTGTACTGAAGTATTACACAAGCAACAGTAGATATATCAATATGTTTGGTAAGCAGTTTGACTACAATCAGCTTGCTCCATTTGCTACAGCTAGAATTGCTACACCTAATATACCTGGTGTAGATACATTGGAATTACATACATTACAAGGGTATGCATTTGGTGCATTACTTAAGAACTACAAACGTTCTTACAAGTATGAGAATGGCAGAATGTATGAGATAAAAACTGATAATACTTGGTCTTCACGTGTTGATTGGGATGATCCTAAAAAGAGACATTATTTACTTAATGGTGATATGCGAGGACATAAGAAAGCTTATCTAAGAGAACTTGTAGAAGATCATGAAAGTAGAACTGTATATTTTATTAAAGAGCAAGCTAAACATAAACAGGTAACACTAAAAGGATCTCAAGGATACAAAGAGCTTCTAAAGCTTAACAACTATCCTAAGGACCAGTGGAGAACTGTAATCAAAGAGTGGAAGCACATTGAGAGTCTTCTACTTGCTGATCTTGTTGATGCTGATGCTATTGAGGTGCCTCAAGACTGGTTAGATGCTAGAAACAATAGCAAGGTGGCTAAGATGAAAGCAACCAAAGCTGCTAAAGGTGCAAAGCTTGAAGGTGATTTCAATTGTAAGAAAGCTGAAGACCTCCTTAGATATAATGATGGTAGAAACTGTAAGTTTGTTGCTGGTCGTCTTAATGTTCAAACAATAGAAGAGGGTAACACTCTTTATGTTTATACACATCACGATGACTTTCTGAAGCTTGATAAGATGTATGATAATACCAAAAAGATGGGTATTGAATACATTACACTATCTCAACGTGAGCTTGATGTTATAGAAGATTCAGGAGAGACAGTGGACAATCTAGTATCTTATGATGATTTTGTAAAAGGTCATGAGAAGTTTGTTCAGATAGTTACAGCTGTACGCATCCACAAATTCTGTAATAAATATAGTGATGTGTTTGATAAGAGAAGTTATATTAAGGAAGTTAATTTAGAACTTGCAACTGATCTAAAAAATCTTACAGATTATCGAGCGCTTTACCTATATCCTACTAAGTATAGTAGTTTTGGAGATCTTGATGCTTTGATGAAAATAGCTGGAGAGAACAACTTGTTTGATGATACATATTATCAACTACAAGAGAAGGTTCATCAACTATTAAAGACTCACTATTATTTCAATACACTTGCAAAGGTGATGAATTATTCTCATACCTCTAGTCAACTTCTAGATTGCATGGCACAACTAATGACTTGTAATGGGTTAGAGGTGAATCCAAACTATGAGTATAATTATCTAAAAAAAGCATTAAAAGATGCTGAAACAGAGTAGATTATATGTGGGAGATTGTTTGACAGTCTCCCATATTTTTCGTATATTAATAAATAAAAACAATTAAAAACATGAGTAAATTTCTAAGTTTAGAATGGTTTAAAAACAAAGTGGACCATTCAGTAGAGAAGGTAATTGAGAAGAAACTTGATGCCTTAATGAATGAACAAGATGAAGCTGCTGGACAGCCTTATCAAAGCGCTAAGTTAGTTAACGATGTGCTAACTGTTGTAATGAACGATGGTTCTGTAATTACCAAGATGGATGCTACAGAAGACCACTATGCAGCTGTACAGGTAGCAAAGAATGTAGCAGAGCTGTATTCTATTGTTAGTGACCCTAGTGTTGTTAGTGAGAAGATTGAAGAAGAGAAGAAACTTGCAAGACTTAAAGCTCTTCGTGAGGGAATATCTGTTCTGAAAGAGAGTGGTGAGTTTACAATTGATGGAGATAGTGTATACTTCAAGGGTATATCTAGATCTCTACCACAATTACTAGTTGAAGAACTTATTGATGCTGTAGCAGATGCTAAGTCTTTGAACATTCCACTAAGTGAGCATACAGAATATACATCTCTCAAGCGCTTCTTTATGTGGTGTGCACTTAATCCAAGAGCTGAGGTGGCACATGAGCTATACAGATTCTTGAAAGAGAACAGCTTCCGTATCACTAAACAAGGATTCTTTGTAGCATTACGTAATGTTGTTACACTACATGGAAGCCCAGAGCTTGTACACTTCATCTCTAATACGTACAACAAGGTGAAAGCTGTTTGGAAGAAGAGTCCAGATGACTACACTGTGTTCCTAGAGAATGGTGAATACAAACTTGTACATAATGATAGTCTGTTCCGTGAGGAAACACACACTAGTACAACTTGTAAAGACTGTTATGGTGAAGGTGGATATTATGATGATGGTGATTATTATGAAGATGAAGATGAGTGGAATGAAGGAGACTGGATAGATTGTGACACTTGTGATGGAACAGGTGAAGTGGAAGAGTATGAGTATACAACAAGTGTTAAGGTGGACCATGGAGAAGAGATAGGTAAACTTACAGAGCTCTATCTAGATCTACCTAACAGACATGAGAATCGCTTCACAGATGATTGGACTAAAACATTTGACATACGTGTAGGTAAGGTGGTTAACATGCCTAAGGAAAGTTGTAACTGGTCAACACAAGATTGTGCTGCAGCTGGTTTACATTTTACTTCTGACCAGATACACTATGTAGGATGTGGTGATCAGTCTGTACTTGTTCTTATCAATCCAATGAAGGTAGTTGGTATTGGTAAACACAAGGGTAGATGTTATGAATATTTACCAATTATGACTGTACCAAGAGAAGAAGCTACAAGTATTCTTCATGATAGTCAGTTTGATACACTACAACTTGATGAGGAGTATGCAATCCGTGAGCTTGAAAACCTTGAGATTAAGGTGCAAGAAGGGTTTGTATCAGAAACTTCTAAATATGAATTCAATTTACCAAATGTTAGCAGTTCTGACATACGTAATATTGTAGGAAGCTTAGAAGACATGAAGGCTGAGATACGAGATAGAGTTGTATCTTTAGATTAATTAATTGGGGGATAGCATTTATTTTGTATATTTGTCATCCCCCTTTAATTTAAACTTATATGGCAAAAAAATCAACAAGAAAACCTAGAGTGACTAGGACTAGAAATGCTGGAACAATGACAGAATCAGCTTTCTGGTCTATGATAAGAAGTGCACTTAGGCAAAAGAGTAGATGGTGGAAACCAGTTTCTAAATGTAAAGAGCTTGCAAAGAGAGCATACAAAGGAAACAACAAAAGACAAAGATGGGAATATCAATGTAACAAATGTAAAGGATGGTTTAAGAGTGATCAGGTTAATGTTGATCACATAGAACCAGCTGGTAGCTTAAATTGTGCACAAGATCTTCCTGCATTTGTAGAAACTTTGTTTTGTGAAGTGGATAATCTACAAGTGTTGTGTAAGACATGTCATGATGAGAAAACAGATTTAGAACGAAAACTAAAACAATTCAAGAAATAATGGACAGAGAATTATTGAGGAGACTCACTCAACCAGAGCACTACGACTCTTCAACAAACATAGATGTTATAGACATATGTCACATGTATGATATATCATTCTCTCGTGGTAACATATTGAAGTATGTTATCAGAGCAGGTAAGAAGAATGATGAGTTGAAAGATTTATACAAGGCTCTAGACTATTTACAAAGAGAAATACAATTTATTAAAAACCACACAGAATGATTCAAGGACAGACAAACACAGAAGCGAACTATAGGGCTGTCATGTTAGACAGCTCTAGTTCTTTAAAAGACTTTTCACTTGATAGAAAGAAGTATCATAGAAAATATGTACTTAATGAGCCTATTAATGAAAAGGAAACTGCAGCTGCTAATATGGGCAGACTAGTAGAAACTCTCTTATGGGAACCACACCTATTTGAAGATAAATTTACGATGTCAAGTTGTGCATGTACACCAACAGGACTTATGCTTGAGTTTGTAGAAGCATTATATCGTGTCACTAGAGATGCTACAGATGAAGATGGTAATGTATCCAGAGACTTCGAAAGCCTATCTAGAGAAGCATATGATATATCTTCTTTCAAGATAAAGTATGAGGCTGTTATCAAGAAGTTTGTAGGCACTGATGCAGAGCTCTACTATCATGAGATTAGAAAAGTGAGAACTAACAACCTCACTGTAGTGAATAGTTTAGAAATCACTATGGCTGAAAAGATAGTTGAAACACTTAAGAGCAGCTCTGTTACATCTTCTATAGTTAATCTAGTAAACAGTAGTAGATACACTACGTATGATCAGCTACAAGTTGAAAACTATATAGTGGATGATCATGCTTTTAAATCTATGATGGACTGGGTAGTGGTGGATCATGATGCACAAACTGTACAAGTGTATGATTTGAAGTGTACATGGAATGTAGAGAACTTCTTTGAAGAATACTATTTGTACAGAAGAGCGTACATCCAGGCGTACCTTTATAAGAAAGCTGCACAACATATAGCCAGTGATGAAGATAATGAGTTCTATAAATATGAAGTGCTCAATCCTAAATTCATTGTCTGTGATAGTGCAAACTATTATAGTCCACTAGTGTATACATTGTCTGATGAAGACATGCGTGATGGTTACCTTGGTTTTGACTACAAGGGTAGAACTTACCCTGGTGTGAAGAACCTAATCAGTGGTCTTAAGTGGGCAGTGGAAAATAACTTATGGGATGTTAGTCAAGAGAACTTTGAGACTAATGGAATCGTTAACTTACGTAATAGATAATAATGACAATAAAAAAGACAATAACCAGTATATTTATGGTGCCTTCTCTAAGGGTTCCAAAGAACGCATTGAAAGAAAATGGGTTTATAAATGGTTATGTCGAAGATGCAGAAAGAGATTTTCAGTACCCAGGTGCTGTCTATCTCTTGTTTCTGCCAGAAGACATAATTAAATTTAGAGAGTTTCTTGATGAGGAGTATGAACGTACAGAACAAATCATCGAGGATTATGATTATGAAAGTGGTTTTGTCGTTGTTGTATATAAATTAGATCCTAAATGGAATAAAGACTTCAGTCTTGTAAGACAAGGTAGCTATTCCAAAACTTCTAGTAGCTTTCAGAAACTATTTCCGAAAGTTATAAAGATAAAGAAGAATGGATTACACAGAGATGAGATATCTCTTCAATATAGAATCTTTAATAAGACAGAAGACATGGTGGAGTATTGGGAAAATAAGATAGGTATTGAATGGGATAATGATTTTGAAGTGTGGGATGGATATGACAAGGATAAAGAAATACTTCATATTAACGATATAAAAGAGAATGCTAAACTAGTAAAACAATAATTATGGATGCAGAAAAATTGATAGTTGATAACCCTTTAACAAAGGAGCAGCTAAAAGAATGGTTTCTAAACAAGCTGATGGAATCTGTAGAAGACTTTGATAGGGATGATGCCTTCAAAGAATTTATGATAAAGTCAGGTATAACAGATGACCAGATAGTAACAGTGTTTAAAGAGGGTGGTAGAGCTGCCTTAGATATGTTTGATGAGAAAGAAATAGTCATCAATGTAAAACACAATTGGAAGACTAAGAAGTTTTCTTATTATATAAATGATGAGAAAGAAAGTGGCAGCTACAGCACAAGAAAAGAAGCAGAAGCTAGCGCACTATCCCAAGCTGTTAAAATGCTTGAGGAGAAGTTAACTGAGGAATTAACTCAAAACGAGGAGACAAATGACAACCCAGAAGATTAAAGAACTTGTAGAAGACTATTATAATGTAAACTTATCAGAGAAAACTAGAAGAAGACATATAGTGCACTTTAGGTTTCTATACTATCATTTAGCATACAATCATGCATCTGATGGATATAGCTTAGATGCAATTGGTAAAACCTTAGGTGGTTTTGATCATGTTACAGTGTTGTATGGTATTAAACAGTATAAAAATTTATACGAGTTTGATAAACGTTTTAGAGAGATGGTAAACCCATTTCTTAACGAGCTAGAACAAGAAATGGAAGTTAACACTGCAGAAAATACAAGAAGCTTAAGAAGACAAGTTAAACGTATGAAGAATAAAATCATTCAGATGGAGAAACAACTTGAAGAAATCTTCTAAATTTTACAAATAATTATGAGATCAATTGGAAAAATTATATTAGATTTGCTTGCCGATAATCACGTATCAGCTGACGAAGCTGAATTACTTATCACCAAGCTTTCAGAAACAACACCAAAATCCTTAGGTTTTCAGCCCAAGCGGACTGATAATTCCTATTGGGTAAGGACAACAACTATGGACTATGAGAACTGCTAAAGAATTTAATGAAACACACGAGTTAGTGTTAGACGGAGAAGGACTGCAGATTGATGTTCCTTCAGTTGTTCAGTTTTTAAATCAAGTGTTTACTGATTTGCTAAAGATAGAGGGATTTAGGTATACAGAGATATCAACTATCCGTGGTATACCTAGAGTGAATACAAACCTTACGGACATCTTACCATTTGTTGGTAGAATCATTCATCAAGAGTTAGAAGAAAAGATCAGCCTTATGCTCAAAATAGAGTTTGAGGTGGAACAGAGACTCTTGTCCATAAATTTAGATAAACACGGTAAACCTATAACAACATGAACAACAACATTTTTATGCCAAGGGTAAATATTCTCCCATATGAATATCCACAACTACTAGAGTACAAAGATGCTATCAGACACTCGTATTGGATTGATACAGAGTTTAACTTCACTGAAGATATACAAGACTTCAAGGTGACACTTAGTGACCAAGAGTGTGATGTTATCAAGAAAACTATGCTTGCAATAGCACAAATTGAGGTGAATGTAAAAACCTTCTGGGGTGATTTGTACAAACGTATGCCTATTACAGAGATAGGTGATGTGGGATTCACATTTGCTGAATCAGAAGTGCGACATAAAGATGCATATGCCAGACTATTAAGAATACTAGGACTTGAAAAAGAGTTCCAGAACGTGGTTGAAGTGCCTGCCATAGAAGGTAGAATTAAGTATTTGAAAAAGTACTTAGATGGTACAAGATCACGAGATGATAAAATGTATACTAAGTCTGTGCTGTTGTTCTCGTTGTTTATAGAGCACGTAAGTTTGTTTAGTCAATTCTTGATTATGATGAGCTTCAACAAAGAAAAGAATGTCCTGAAGGGGATATCTAATGTTGTTGAGGCTACAAGTAAGGAAGAAGAGATTCATGGAAACTTTGGAGCAGAACTTATCAATATCATTAAGAAGGAGAATCCAGAATGGTTTGATGAAGAGTTTAACAATCTTATCTACTCAGCATGTAAGAAAGCATATGATGCTGAGTGTGGTATACTAGATTGGATCTTTGAACAAGGAGAGCTTGAATTTCTTTCTAAGGAAACAATTCAGCACTTTATCATGAATCGATTTAACAACTCTCTTAAGAGAATTGGAATGAAACCAATATTTGAAGTTGATACGAATTTGTTGGCTTCAACAAAATGGTTTGATATAGAAATCACAGCTACAAAAGAGGGAGACTTCTTTTACAAAAAGCAAGTAGATTATAATAAAAAGAGTAAGAGTATAACTGTAGACGATTTATTTTAAGATGGAATATAAGAGATATTACTGGCTTAACGAAGACAGTAGAACATTCTTGTCCAGGGGATACATAGATGAATCTCCTGAACAACGAATAAGAGATATAGCAAACATTGCTGAGAAGTATTTAGCAATAAAAGACTTTGCATGTAAGTTTGAAGACTATATGGCAAAGGGATATTACTCACTATCTACACCTGTATGGATTAACTTTGGTAAAGCAAAGGGACTTCCTATTAGTTGTTATGGATCTAATGTAGATGATACACTAGATAGCATACTAAATGCAGGCCGTGAGATAGGAATGATGTCTAAGTATGGAGGAGGTACAAGTGCTTTCTTAGGAAACATAAGACCTAGAGGATCTAACATCACCACAGGTGGTAAAGCAGATGGTCCTATACACTATGCAAGAATGTATGACACTGTTGTAGATGTGTGTAAACAATCTGCAGCTAGACGTGGTGCATGTGCTGTATACTTACCAGTGGAGCACTCTGATATAGAAGAGTTTCTAGACATTGGTACAGAAGGTAATCCTATTCAGAATCTTCAGTATGGTGTCACAGTGAGTGATGCCTGGTTGAAGAGTATGAAAGCTGGTAGCAAAGAGAAGCGTAAGATATGGGCTAAGATTATTCAAAGACGTAATGAATTTGGATTCCCATACATTATGTTCTCTGACAACTCAAACAAGAATACACCATATCAGGAGCTTGGATATAAAATCACAGCTTCTAATTTGTGTAGTGAAATACAGCTGCCAACAGACAGCTTCAACAGTTTTGTATGTTGTTTAGGATCTATCAACTTGTTACATTGGGATGAGATAAAAGAAACAGATGCTATTGAGACATATGTACTGTTCTTAAATGCTGTGATGGATGAATTCATTCAGAAGGCAGAACATCTTCCTGGTATGAGAAGAGCACATAGGTTTGCAAAGGATCACAGAGCTATAGGTTTAGGTGTAATGGGGTATCATTCTTTATTTCAATCTAAGCTTGTAGAGTTTGAATCCTTAGAAGCTAAGCAACTTAATCATAAAATCTTTAGCACACTACAAGAAAGAGCTAACGATGCATCTAAGTGGCTACATACAGCTAAAGGATACAAATCAATTAGAGAAGGTTATGCTAACACTACACTAATGGCTATAGCACCAACTAAATCTAGTTCATTTATACACGGTGCAGTGTCTATGGGTATTGAACCAATAAAATCTAACTATTTCATCAAAGACTTAGCTAAGAGCAAGACGGTGTATAAGAATCCTTTCTTAGAAGCTGAGCTTGAGAAGTATGAGTTAAACACTGATGAAACATGGGACTCTATTCTTAATAAGGATGGGTCCGTACAACATCTAGACTTCCCTACAAAGGAAGTTTTCAAATCATTTATAGAGATTAGTCCTAAGGAGATAGTTCTGCAGGCTGCACAAAGACAGAAGTTCATTGATCAGTCTCAAAGTTTAAACCTTATGATAGATCCTAGCGTACCAGCTAAGGATATCAATCAACTATATTTGTATGCCCACGAAGAGGGTGTTAAAACTCTCTACTATCAGTTTAGTCAGAGCTCTGCACAAGCATTTGCAAGGAACATCCTTGAGTGTGCAAGTTGTGAAGGCTAATCAACTTATGTAAAAAAATGTACAAACACCACTAAATTTAGTTTGGTGGTTTGAAATACATTTTTTACATTTGGTGTGTGGGGATACAAGATTTGAATTAAGTATTTCTGTTCTGTTTTTAATTGTGAAAAGGGGCCTTGGAGAAATCTAAGGCCTTTTTTTTGCTTTAAAACATTATGAGATATCCACAAAATTTACTATATTTGTAAGTAACAATTAAATAATTAAGAATGGCAAAAAAACAAGAAGCAACCGTAGACAAATTCCAGGAAGCACTGGAGAAATTAAACAAACAGTATGGTAAGGGAACCGTACTAGCATTAAACAGCAAAACAGAAGGTAATTATGATGTAATCAGCACAGGATCAATTGGATTTGACTGGATTACATTAGGTGTTGGAGGTTTTGTAAAAGGTAAAATGTATGAACTTATGGGCTGGGAGGGCACAGGTAAATCTACAATATGTGGACATGCTGTAGCTAGCTGCCAGGCTAAAGGAGGAAAGGTAGTTTATATTGATGGCGAACATGCTGTTGATAAAAACTATTTTGAAGCACTAGGTGTAAATACATCAGAGATGTTAATTGCTCAACCATCATCAGGTGAAGAAGGTTTTAACATTGCTGTAGAGATGATGCAGTCAGGAGAAGTAGATTTAGTAATCATTGATTCAGATAGTTCACTTATTCCTAAATCTGTGTTAGATGGTGATGTTGGAGACCATGCAATTGGTAAGAAGGCAAGATTAAACAGTGGTGCATACCCTAAACTTAAGTCTATGTGTCACAATACTAACACTTGTGTCATTGTAATCTCTCAGTATCGTGAGAAGATTGGTGTTATGTTTGGTAACCCTACAACTACACAAGGTGGACATGCACTAAAGTTCTACTCAGATTGTAGAATAGAGGTGAGTAGATCGCTAATGAAAGATGGTCAAGAAGTTATTGGTAACCTCACTAAAGTGAAAGCTACTAAGAACAAGATGAGTCCTCCTTACCAGAAGTCAGAGTTTGATATAATTTATGGTGTTGGTATTGATAGAGTGAGTGAAACTCTTCAGTTACTACATGATCTTGAACTAGGTCGTAAATATGGTAAGACATATACATTTGATGATGTTAAGTATGACTTGGACGAGTTTAAAGAGATGGTGTTAGAGGATGTTGATTTCTTTGACAAACTCAAGAACAAGATTGTAAATGCTATAAAGGGTGTTGAAGAACAACCTGAAGTTGAAAAAAAAACTGAAGCCAGCATTGAGGTGATAGACTATGACAAAGCTAAAAGTATTGAAGTGGTAGAACCAGAACAACTTACACCTGATTTATTTGATATATGAAATGTATAGTGTGTGGAGCAAATTCAGAGTCTGAATACTGTTTCAAACATAAGCCTAGAAAACAACTGTCTGGCAACAAGGGATTTAAAACGCCAGCACTAACTACCAAACCCACAGTTAGTGTTGGTAAATCCCAACCAAACAAAGACCACATATTGTTCAAACAGATATGGAACAAAAGACCACATAGGTCTGAAGTGAGTGGAACCTATCTAGGTAAAGAAGCATTGAGTGTATATTTTCATCACATTCTTCCTAAAAATAAATATCCACAGTTTAGGAATTTAGAAGAAAATATTATACTTTTGACAGCTGATGAACATGCTAATGTAGAATCTGATATCTACAGGTATGAAAAAGTAAATGAGATACGAGAGTATCTAATAGATAAATATAAACTAAACATATGAAAAACCAATTTTTTTACACACGTAAAGAGGCCATACAGGACACAGATCCTGTAGAGTACAAAGAGTACAAGGACAGTATCAATCTTAATAAGGTGATTCGTAGCGTTCAGATGAATGATGACACACTAGTTGTGTTGTTAGATGATATGCATGAACGTACTACAGAGGTGCCTAACATCAACGTTAAAACTAACAAGATGATTGGTACTAAAAAGAAAGTGGAAGTTTATCAGACAGAAGCTTATTTATATGGGGAGGACATTGAACGATTCAGAACACTGACAAATATTGAAACCAATGGCTAAAAAACCGTACAAAAAGTTATTAGGCAACAGAATTTATGTTGACATTCCTAAGAAGGAAGAGAGTAAATTGATTGTTGATGAGAACACTAAAGAAGCATTGCAGCGTGAAATGCTAAAGAGAATGTCTAAGCTCACTGTATATGATGTAGGAGACTTAGTAACAACTATCAAATCAGGAGATGTTGTACTTGTAGATCCAGGCAAACTAAAAGATGCTCTGGTTATTCCTTTATCAGACGATAAAGATGTATTACTTGTATCTCCCTTTGATGTTATGCATGTTTGGTAATGAGCTCTCTTCCCTTTATATCGTGTAAATGTATCACCTATGGTAGGGTGGACACGTTAGTGGAAGCCTTATATAGTTTTCTTATACAAGACTATCCAGCAGATAAATGTGAACTTGTAATAGTTAATGATTACCCTCAACAAAAGCTTATATTTGATCATCCACAAGTTACTATATATAACCTAGATGAAACCTTTCCTTTAATAGGAGAGAAAGAAAACTATGCTATTGAAAGATGTAACGGAGATCTTATTGCTGTTTGGGATGATGATGATGTAGCAATGTCTAATCATCTGCAGAACATAGCTAAACATTGGCAGCCAGACACTAACATTATTCATTGGGAAACAGGTGTTTTCTATAATGAACCTAGTATTACAGCTATAACTGGAGTAGGTAACTCAGGTATAGTGTATAGTAAAGATGCATGGGAAAGAATAGGTAAGAGTCCTTTAGAGAACGCAGGAGGTGATACAACATTAACTAGTAGAATACATGCCCTTGGTGGTAAAGTGGACGTTAAAATGCCTGATAATGAAGCTTCTTGGTTTTATATGTGGGGTGGACGTGGATATCATCAATCAGGACAAGGAACTGATGTTCCAGGTAAACCTAACATCATACAAAGACATAGTGATCACATAGAAAGCTTGAGAAAAGCAGGAAAGATTCCTACAGGAGATGTTCACTTAAATCCTCATTGGAATAAAGATTATGCACAAATGCTAAAAGACTATGTTAGTAAACGCAATAATCGTTAATAGAAACCTACTATCTTCTTTGAAGAATACAGTAGAGTTTTTAAGAAAAGAACCTAGAATAAATAGAATACTGATAGTAGATCACGATTCAACTTATCCAGAACTATTGGAATGGTATAAGACCACTGATGAAGAGGTAGACTATGTAAAATCTAATGGTAGTGCTCAGAACGCTTGGAATCATAAATACTCTGACGTAAGAAAGCAGTATTTCATATTAGCTGATCCTGATTGTTCTTATGAAGGTGTGCCTGATGATTGGTTGGATAAAATGTTTGATGTATTGAATAATACAGATGCTTTTAAAGTGGGATTCTCTTTAGAGATAGATGATCTTCCTGATACAGAAATAGGAAGGAATGCTCACCAACATGAATCTAAGTACTGGACAAAGAAAACAACCCATGGATGGGATGCTCATATAGACACAACGTTCGCACTATACAAACCTAATTCTCAATTTTCTTATAACGCTGTAAGACTAGACAAACCATATTGCATTAAACATGTTCCTTGGTATCTGACTAGTGAAACTCTTTCTGAAGAATGGAAATATTATTTAGATCATTGCTCCCATGTTTCTACGTGGGGAAGTAAATTAAAAAAGCCCTCTAATTGAGGGCTGTTATATTTAACCTGATCTGTAACAGAGTAAGGTTGTTGCTTCTATTTCTTCGCCAGGTTTTCCAATTCTATATAAACCTGTTTCTTGCTCTTGTACCAATTGAGGACCACCTGTCACTTGTACGTGATGTGTAGATGTTCCATTCCAATAAAAACTTGGACAAACTGATTCAGTCATATCTTCTCCTAGCGTTTGTTTTAAATCTCCATCGCTAAAAGCTTCCATATCTTCTTTATCTAAAGATCCTAGCCAATTTTCTAGACCATCTTCAAAAAAGACTTTCATAACATCCTCTCCAGGAAACAAAGGTTTGTTTCCATCAACCATGGTGTATTCTGTATGATCTTTAGCATCACCCACAACAATAGCCCACACCTCATAGTTTCCTACAAGTAGGCTTCCTGAGTTCCACTCTTTAGTATCTCCAGGTTTTAGCACTCCATGCTTAGAAGGATTATTACTTAGTTTTGGTTGCTCGTAAACAGCATAACAAACAGGTACATGTGTACTATTTGTTACTTTAAAATGTGGTGTTGATGACATATTAGTTACATCCATATTTACACTTTCCCATCTTAGCACCAGACTTAGCTTTCTTTACAGAAGCTCCTTTCTTAGCCATTTTCTTTCCAGCGATTGTACGCTCTTGGACTTTAGTCCAAGCACCATCAGCATCCACCATAGGAGCCTTCTTAGCTTTAGATGCTACACCACCAGCTTGAGCTTTTTTAACTTTCTTACCCTTCTTAGCATACCCCATTTTATTTATAACTTCAGGTGCTTTTTTCTTAAGAGCCGCTAGTCCTTTTTGTGATGGTTTGATTTTCTTCAGACCATTTTGAGCCTTTTTCATAATATTATAATTTGAGAGTTTAACATTTCCACCTGCGTCTAGCTTGTCTTATTCTAGAATTAGGATTGTTTTTAGTTTTTGCACTACTTCTTTTTAACTGTCCCAAACTACGAGCGCAATAAGACTTACGTCTTTTAGCAGCTTTAGATCCCTTTTTCACATTGCCTGTTACAGCAGTTTTTAGCTTACTTCCAGGATTAGCTTTTCTATAGGCTTTTACACCTTTAGCTGTCATACCAGCACCCTTCTTGGTAGGTCTGTAATTAGCACCTTTACCTTTAGTGGTTTTAGGGATAGCTTTATCCTTTCTTGTAGCCATTCTCTTATCTTTTTTTAGTCTTAGCTTTTATCTTACGCTCTTGTTGAAGCATTGCTTTAGTAGGTTTTTTACCAGACCCTTTATTAGCACGAATGTTGTCCCACAATCCTCTTTGACTGTAGGACCCATCCTTACGCTTAATCATTTTCTTTTTTGTAGCCATATTATATTTCTATTTTAATACTTCCATAGCTGGTTCCTCCACGCTAACTTGTGGTGGTTCAGGTGCTTCTTTAATAATGTCTTTTTCAACCCCTTCAGCCATTATTTTCTCAATGACTTCACTAGCTTTCATCATAAGTTGGTATTTACCAGCTTCTTCAGTTGCTAAGAAGGTTCTTACAGTGTTTAAGAATAGTCCGAACTCTTGTCCAGATAGTTCAAATTTGTCTTCTGGAGCCCATGTGTAACGTTTGTTTTGATCGTACTGTGCCATAATTTTTAATTTATTGGTTTATAATTATTCTAGCAAATATACAAAATGTTTGCTAAGCTTGCAAGTCCTCTATCTTGAACACTATTGTTCCTGTGGACTTTATACTTTTAGAAATGTCTAACTTTATTCTGAACATATTATGGAGTCTAAGAATTTCTTCTAACAAGATATTGTTATACTTAGGCATACTAGGTGCCAATCTAAATATATATGAGTTGTTGGTCCGTGTAATCTGTAAGCTAGAATACTCATCAACAGAACTTATTACACCTTCTAGATGTGCAAAGTATGCTTTTTCATTTTCTAGCAAGACTTCAGGAAAGAATTTCTTGCTTATCTCCATTTATGATAGAGTTAATAGGTATTTTGTTTTAGCAGCCTCACCAGATAGTGTGTCTGCAAGATTACCAATATCATGGAAACCATTCATGTCTCCATAACGCTTCAATTGTGTTGCAAAGGACATTAAATCAGTTACGCATGATTCTGGTGTACAATTAGAAAGCGCTGGGATTTTAAAAACCCCAGGACGCTTTCCAGTGTATCCCATAATCTTTTCTACAACACCATCTTTGAAGTCATGTACAAAATCGTACAATCCTCCTAATGCTTGGTGTTCTGCATAAGAAGTTGTCTGCCAATGTAACAAATGTAATTGTTCATGAAAATATGTTAGCTTACCAGCTATCGTATCCACTGTAAGGGATTCTGGTCGTGCCATCATATCTTCAGGAAATAAAGATTCCATTGCCATAGCTTATAGTTTTATGCAGCTGTTGTGGTAGTTGTAGTAGTTGGTGTAGCTGTAGTAGTTGTAGTAGTTGTTGGTGTAGCTGTAGTAGTTGTAGTAGTAGTAGGATTACAGCACTCATATGCTGTGATTTCTTGCCAGTTGCCCACCTTAGGTTTATTTCTTCGTAGAACTAAGCTACCTGGAACTACTCTGCCAGATCCATCGAATCTAACAAAAGCTTTTAACGAACGTTTGTCAATGCTTCCCATTTGTTTATGTTTAAAGGGTTAGTAATTTAATTTATATTTTTGTTTTATATTATTCAATGCATTAGCATAATACCAAGTGCAATGTTGTTTACTCTTTTCGTTGTTTAACACAACATCTAGGTGAGGATCCTTCATAGGATCTGCACCAGAGTGATATTTTCCTTTATAGAAACAAGGCATTCCTCCTTGTTCTGCTGCTACAATACCAGCATTGTGGTATATTGAGCATCGATCTAATTTAGATATAGGGTCTGGGCCCCATGCAAATTCAAGCTCAGGAACCACTTTTGTTTCTTGGTCTCTAAGCCAAAGATTCCAAAGCACAGCCCACATGTCTGCACACCATGATTGAAAACCTTCCGCTTCACTTTTAAAGAACTCTCTGTTTATCTTCTGCAGATAGGTTCTGATGAGTATACAATCATTCATCACCTTACTCCAGAAGTTATAATCTATGTTCTTTAGTAAGTATTGTGCTCCACCAGAGTGTTCGTTGTTTACCTCAGCAATCTCTCTGTCTATACCTATTACACTTGCAATCTCAGAAAGGATATCTCTGTTCTTGTATTCTTCAAGCTTTTCAGGTAGCACTTGATTCACTTTACTATCGAAGTATTTAGCGTTTATGTAGCTATTTGTATCAGATAGATAATTTACATCATCTTCTAAGAACTTCTTTATATCGAACTTATCTGTAAATAGTATGTCAGAGTCACAATAGAATATAGCTTTCTCAGACATTTCTGGATTTTCTTTAAAATACTTCCAGAGTAACCATGGACGTAGTACAGGTATGTATATTCCTAGTAACTTACTAACATCATTCTCTTCATCTTTGTAGAAGTTAAATTCAGCTTCAGGATATAGATCTACTATCTTCTGCCACTTATCATTAAACTGTCTACTAGCAGGTGTGAAGATTAAAACAATTGCTTTGTCTATCTCACCTATTTCTTTTAAACTTTCCAACCATAGATGTACTTGCCATGTGTAGTAAGTATCATCTGGCTGGGCACTGATAAATCTTAAGTCTTTCATATGTAGTTGTTGGTTTCTTAATTATACTTACGGAGCAGCTGTTGTGGTTGTAGTAGTGGTGTTTTGTGCACCAGTCACTTGAATCAATCGCTCTAATTGCTTAGAGATGTTCCACAACAAGTTTTCTGTTGCTCCCCATCCGATTTGTTTATTTGGTATAGGCATGATATATGTTTTTTATAATACAAAAATATGAATATTCCTAGACTTATTATAATCTAGGTATAAATTAAAATAATTAAACATGTTAAAGACTTCTAATCAAATTAGTTAGAAGTCTAGTGTTAGTGATATTACAAAAAGATACAACTTGATAGTTGTGTAGTTATACTTTTCATTTGGGTTGATTATCTCCCAACCTAGTGCAAATCTATCGTGTGGCCAGTGAAATGCTATTTGCAATTCCCAGTCATCTAAATCATAGTCTTTCATTCCCAATATATTTCTTCTCCCCTTCGGTAGAATTTTAGTTGATTTTTATACTCATCAGACGTAAAGTGTTCATCTTTAAACGTACAGTAGTTATTCGGTTGCAAAGCAAATTGACCTGAGTCAAGGTGAACAAGGTTCAGTGGTTTATGTTCTTGCTGATATCGAGAGTATCCATCTTTCCAATCAACAATTATTCCAGTGTGTCTACCTGGACCCACTCTAGTATTTACCTGCAGTCCTTCAAGATAGGAGAATTGTACAACATCCATATCTTCTCCCATAGTTTTCCAGGGCATTAGCTCTTTGTGATCTACAGAGAAGTCTGTTGTAGTTGATATAGCATGTAGTGGTAACCCACTCCAATGCCCTCCTGACTCAAGCATTACATGACAAAGAAGCAGTTGATAAGGTCTTCCATATACAGCATGCCATATTGCTGGTGTAACACCCTTTGGCATATTAGGCCCTAAAAACTTATTATCTACATTAACGTAGAAGTGATATGGAAGATTTGAATGTTTACTCATTACTTACCTTGTCCTCTATACCTTTTTTTATATCCTACTTGACCTTGTGATGCATTCTTACTATGAACACCTGGTCTTTTGGTTCTAGTTTTAGGGATAAAGGGTTTAGCTACATATTTTGCCATTTGTTAAAATATTTTATATTCGACAACAAACCCATATCCTCCAGGATTATTAGGTTGCACAAACACTCTAGCTCCTACATTAAACTTTCCTAGTTCTACATGTGATTGAAGATACATCATAGGATCGTTTAGTGTGGCCTGAAAGGTTTGTAAGCCCACATATCCGTGTAGTTTTATTGGTTTCTTTGCATTTATAATTTCATCTTGTACATCTATATACTCTTTTTGTTTGAATATAATAGAGTCCTTAACTGTTATACGTTGTTCTAATAAGCTTTCTTTCCCTATTAGTATATCAACTCTCTGTTCTAGTTTGGAATACACCTCTTTAAGTGCATCATATCTAACTAAGTCTTTAGCAACTTCTCTAGCTTGATGCTCAGTTAGAATTACCACTGGGGTATCTGTCTGAGAAAAACTGCTGAAGCTCACTAATAGGCATGCTATCAACCACTTTAATCTGTACATATTCCTTTTCTTTGATGGTTTGTATTTCTTTTACCACCTCTTTTTCAAGAGAAGATAAGCTGTCAATTTTATGCTTTAGCTGCTCATCTGATTTTTTATATTCCTCTATCTGGTTTTTTAAATCCTCGATAACCTTTTGATAGAACTTAACATGCATATCAGACTGCACTTGCATAAAAATAAGAAGAGCAACAATAGCCACAGCTAACCATTGATCTCTTAAGAAGTTTACAATCTTTTTAATTATCAGCATAAAACTTAATTACATCTTTGTACTCTTTTTGTACGTCAAAACTAGGGCAAGCCTTTGCAGCAAACTCATTGTGACCATGAAGCGTTGCTCCATCATAACATGCCATCAGTTCCATAAGTAGTTTCCAAAGAGCTTCTTTCTGTTCTGGAGTTCTTGTATCTTCAGCAGGAAACTTACCTTTCTTATCTTTTATATTAGAAACTCCTCCAACGTAACAAACACCAATGCTATTTTTATTGTGCCCTTGAATGTGAGCTCCTGGAGTTTCTACAGGTCTTCCAACTACAACTTGCCCATCAATATAAACTATGTAGTGATAACCAATATCTTTCCAACCTCTTCCCTCAACATGCCATTTTCTAATCTCATTTACATCAAAGTGTTTCCCAGCAGGAGTAGCACTACAATGTAATATGATCTTATC